>ENA-UOWK01000027-UOWK01000027.1-bioreactor-metagenome-genome-assembly--contig:-NODE-27-length-212255-cov-25.208233_pt1 | contig 212255 bp, 159 predicted proteins | sample MGYA00238157_ERZ761612 | MGnify/ENA primary metagenome ERZ761612 (study PRJEB28901, sample SAMN06268035) | bioreactor metagenome | isolation source: Joint BioEnergy Institute, California, USA...
AAAAAAAAAAAAAAAAAAAAAAAAAAAAAAAAAAAAAAAAAAAAAAAAAAAACTCACAGGCACAATCATATGATCTTCATAACCTTTCTCCTTCATACGGTTCTTCATGAGTTGAAGCATGGCAGCTACCTCGCCCTGCAGAAGTCTCTCATCGCCTTCGACATTATGAGCGGTCATCATGATGATATGAGGGCAGTGCGATTCTCCCTTCTATTCATATATTCTGATGGTATGCCACCAAGGATCATGCTGGCTGAACTAAGCCCCGTACTTCCTCGTACAGAGGATGAGGTATCTTAGATACATAGAAGATGTGTTTCAGCACAAAAAACGAATTGCAAACTGACAAAATTATACTGCACACTTAATAACTCACCAGACAGGATACCAATCGTTCTCCTCACCGAGCCTTCCGTACCCGACTCTAGGAACGTGGTTGAAATGCTCATCGAGGTACCGAAGTACCCCCTCCGCCTTTCGCACATTTGCGAGTAAATGGTTTCTATAGAACGCCTTGGCAGCGGGAGTGCTGTAGTCTGGGAATGTGAGAAGCTGGTCAGCGTCAACGCCCAGTTCATCCATATCGACGGGGTGAGACTGGAGCATCTCCAGGGACAAGGCTCGGAGAAGCAGGCTTCGAAGTGTGGATTACGATCATGGTTGTTATTGTTGAAAGTGAACGGTAACCATTTGATGCGAAGCCGCGCAAGACTTGATTGTTGAAATGCCATGATTTGTTTTCCTGAATGGCAGTCCACAAATTCTCGATCTGCGCTTGAACTCTGCCACGAGCAGCTTTGGCTGCTGCTGCGCCGTGCATCTTTATTCAACAGGTCAGGGATCTGAGAGGACTATGCGTGAGATAAAGGGAGGGGGGGAAGAGCGCAAAAACACGTTGACTTTGTCCAGTTTTTTATGTTTTTGTTTTTACCCTTTCCTTTTCTTTTTAAATTATTTTCCGAGGGGTTGGAACGATGGGATGCTGCTTGCTTGATGCTGGTTGGGTTGACTGACTCAAGGAAAAGTTGTTATGAGCAATGACCTGGTGAGGGACAACTTTATTATAAAGACGCAGATTTCCGTCACTGGAGCGGAGCCGGAATAGGGAATCCTCCGCGATGTACTGCACTGCACATAGTGATGGTCTTCCTACTGACTAGATTCACTCAACTATATGCCATTTTGCGTATACCAGGTACGGTACCTAGGTCGTAGTCTAGAAGTATTCACCAGTCATGTGATGTCATGACGAGCGTTACTGGTGATCCATGTCGTGAGAGACAGTAACTATAGAAATCGCCGATTATCTAAGACTCATCGATCGATCAAGCGGTTCTGTACAGGCAGCAGTGGCTGATTGCAGGACTGATTGAACCGATGACAACATCAGGTACATATAAAGAGCAGACAGTCCTCTGTCTATTCCATTTAAATGTACTCCGTACTGTACATATATAATACCATGTACATAACCTGTTATGCTCTATGAGCATAGGATGCTAGGGTAGGTACCTCCTGCACTTCCTTCTACCAACATATGCTAGCTGCTGCTTGATACTGCCAATTCTTACTTCCATTCTTTGCGATTCCACTTGAGCAAAACCTTGGATGCGGAGCACCTACGACCTAACTGCCCGGTGTCGAGTCGTCTCATGTGATTGCCATTGTCCGATTGATCCCAAAACAAAACAGAGCGCAACTGAATTGAGCCTGGAGAGGTTTGTCTGTTTTGTTTGCTATTATTATTTCTTTCATGCCACTACACTGTATCCCCTTGAAGTCGAAACTGAGATTTATATCAAATCATGTGATTGACAGTGTGCTGCAACGGCTCAGCTAAGGGACTTCCTAGTTCGAAGGTCCCGAGGTCGCTTAAGACAGTGACGACTGCCCCTCAGACCAAAGCACTTACAGGCGATGGATACCAAAGCATAACAGAATCAAGTACCATTACAGAGTACGCAGTCAATGTCTCTAAATGAGCCTCACTGTTCCCAGAATTGTAGGTGGTCCTATTTTCCAAGGGCATCAAGGGGATATACAGAGTATTACTAAGTAATTATGGCAGCTCATAGGGCCTTTAACGAAGCTATAGTTCGAGAAATAACAAGTGTTTGGAGCAGTGCATAGAACTGCATCCTCTAATGTCAGAGGTTCGGGGTGGGCCCGCCGATCATGCAGCCCTAGATCGTTGCATCTCGTGTCGACGTCGACGCCAAGCCACAAACAACGGGAGTGACAGTATCCGAATTCCAGATGACCGTCCTCTACACGGAGAAATTCTATACCCATCACAGTAATGATAATAGCAGTTGCTATGGGGCGTTTACTTGGATGTCGAAACCCGCAGAACAAGTTCTGAAGGCTTCGGTAAAGCTGAGCTCCGGCGCCCTGTTTCAAACGCCCGGCGCTAAGGCCGTCGCATCGCTGCCCCAGACGTCCGCCGTTGCAGGACAGCCGAGTGTCTTGCACGCGTGTTACATCTCCTTCTACTCCTTGTCCTCTAGTACGGATGATGGCGGGGAGGCTGCCAGACTGCTGCTGTCTCAGGCACGGAGAGGCTATCTCCGAGTAGCTGCTCGAGGATGGCAGCTCCGTCGGCGGCTAAACGTGAATGATCGTTTGAGCCGATCTGTCCGTCTGCAGGGGATAAATGTAGTGTTTCTCTTCTCTTCATCTGCTCTTCTTTCTATCGACTGACCAGGTGTCATTCCTCTTTCTCTCCCTCTGTCTCTGAGGTCTCTTTTGTACGGTCTATACGTACTTGTTTCATTTTATTTCTTCACTCAAGAAGAGGCTGGTCACTCTTTCTTCTGAATCATCATCCATCTCTCATCTTGTCGCAAACGACACCCTTCACTGCACGACTCCACGACTTCTCTAGCATAAAAAAGTCTCTCCAAGAAAAACCGAACCAATCCAATCCAATCCACCATGAAGACCGCAGCAGTCCTTTCCCTCCTCCTGACCGTCACCTCGGCCCGTACACTCCCATACGTCCGCCGCGCGAGCAACCAGACCTCGACCAATTTCGAGAACCTGCAGACCTTCACGGGCGACCTCGGCGCCCCCGCGCCGGTCGTGGTCGACTCCGGTGACCCGAACAGGCCGTTTGAGGTCAACGGGAACACCTTCGTCGGCCTGTCCGTTGCGCTGCAGCGGTCGTGCGACATCCAGTTCAACCAGTGCGCGAACAAGGCCAACGCCGGCGCCAACTTCACCATCGCTCAGTGTCAGACGCAGAAAGGTAGGTCGCCTCCTTATCATTTCTGGATAACAATGGAAACACCCAGAGGTTCTATCTGCGGATAGCTAACGGCATCCTCCAACAGATGAATGCAGCGCAGCAGCGCAATCCGCCACGAAAAGAAAGGTCCGCAGAAGGGTCCCTCTGACCGACAAGACGACCCCCAAGACGTCCGGGGCTCCTGTCGGGGCTATCTCTATCAAGGAGAGGACCGGCAACGTGATCCCTCTCAAGGAGCGGTCCGCGGAGGCCGTCGACAACGCGCTTGGCGACATTGCCCTTAATCCGGTCCAGACGATCGGTGGTCTCGTCGGGGGCGTGACGCAGGGACTCGGTGATGTGACCAAGGGTGTCGGTGATGCCGCCGGTGATGTTGCGCAGGGAGCCGGCCTGGAGAGCGTCGCCGGATCTCTGAAGCCGAGGAAGACTTCGTTCGTTGCGTAGATGTTGCCTGTTTCACACATCAACGTTCGAACTGATGGGCTGGGAAGATGTTTTAGCTCAGCTAAAGACATGGATATGGATATGAGAGCTTGAGAAGGGATGGAAGGGTGCGTTTTCTTGTCAATTCGATCTGTACTTTATTACATCGACATCGATCAAAAGAGAGATGGATGATTATTCGACTTTTCTTGTTTTTATTTTTCATTTTCTTCTTGAATACAATACTTATTTGTGCTTGTCATCTTTATTCCTTCGGAACTAAAACTCGTGACTGGCAATGCCTCTGGCTAGAACACATTACCGAAAAGAATCCACTCCATCCACTAAAACTGCGCCCAACAACTCTGGAAAAAGTACCATGTGCATATCAAGTTGATTACCGACTCATCAGGTACCAAATGTATGCACATACCTACTCAAGGTATGTACTGTAATTTCATCCATTCTGTTGAACCTAGCAGGCAGGGTGAATGTTCTTAACGTGGTGATCCCAACCGGCGCGCTCACCAGGAACCGGAAAAACAGATCTAAGGGCGCCACATCCTCCTTCTCAGAGCTGAACAGCTGTGTCCGCCGGACGATGAGATCTTCACCGTCAGTTTGGGCGTGGAGGACTCGGCCGCGGAGGCCCATGAAGGAGAGCATTAAAATCCGTTTTTAATTTTTTAGATGGTGTTAGTCAATTCAGTTCTGTGGTTGTGCTGGACAGGGATGTCTTTTTTGATGAGACTTGGATACGTATCTCGAAAGCGCGCTAGGTATGGAGGTAGATAGGTGGGTACATAGGTATGCACTCACAGGCACAATAACATGATCCTCGTACCCTCTCTCGTTCATGCGGTTCCTCATGAGTTGGAGTATGGGCGTCAATTCGCCGAGGAGAAGTCGTTCCTTTTCGGCCCCTTCACCATCGATGTTGTGGGTCGTTATCATCATAATGTGCGGGAAGAGGTGCGAATGCGGTTCGTGTTCGCGATCCTCCTCTGCCTCCTCCTCGTCATCATCATCGTCGTCTTTGTCGTCATCGTCGTAGTCATCCTCGTCGTCCTCGTATTTATGTTCGAAGACGCGAAGAGTGTCCCACACGGGTTTACCTGAGCCACGACGGACGCATAAACCTTGTATACCACCCCAGTACAGGGGGTGAGGTAACCCATGTACATAACATACGTAAGAAGATATGCTTTTAGTGATCAATCAATTGACATGCACTAAAAGTAAATAAAAAATAACGAATTGCCAAACCTCCCACCAAGATATAAGTACTCTACCATTGATGACACAAAAAATGTAAATAGAACTTACGAGACCAGCTGCCACTCACTCTTATCATCCTGCCCCAAACCAATCATAACCCCCACTCGGGGCACATGATAAAAATGCCAATCAACATACCTAGCTATCTCCTCCGCCCTTGACACATCTGCAAATAGATTATCCGTGTACCAGAGAACAGATTTAGGATCGTCGAAAACTGGATATGCAAGGTTGTTCCGGAACTCGTCACCATAAGCGTCCAGTTTGTCCATGTCGATCGGGTGAGAGTGCAACTTCTCCAGCGTCCAGGACCCGAAGAAGCGGGGTTCGAAGTCGGGATTCAGGTTATTGATAATACCGGTATCATTATTATTGTTCTTGTTGTTCTCATCAACAGAGAGTGTAAATGGCAGCCATTTGACGTGAAGCCGCTCAAGATCTTGTTCCGAGAAATGCACAGCCTGATGCTGCCAGGCAGCCGCCCATAGGTGCTCAATCTGCGCCTGTACCTTGTTGCGGATGGCTTGGAGTTCTGCTTCTGGAAGGGACGGGGGAGGCATTTTGACGGACTGGACTTAGAAGGTTGTGTGGTTGTAAAAGATGAAGATTGGTATCTATCTGTCGAGAGTTCAGGAGTTACAATTCTGAAGAAAGCACCAAATCTCAGTGTTCTACTGTATACTGCAACCGGGGCATATTAAATTGTGTAGGCAGATACGTTATTCTCCAGTGATGAACGTGATGTCATGACAACTCCTCTACTTCTACCTGCCTAGTAAGTAGCAATAATAACAGGATAGTTTATAAACAGCTGGTCTGGTCACAATCGATGAATCCACCAGTCCACTCCAGGCAGCAAGTCCTGTGACAGCGCGGAGCAGAGATATGTATGTAAGCAGTGTGATCCTGATTAAGTTGCTGCCCCTTCCCGATTTAGAAGGGCATGTCTGCTTCCAACGGTATTTCACAGTCTCCGACTCCACACGCTTAATTGCTTCCCTTCATAGAAACTTGCATCATATCATATCCGTATCCCGTGCTAACAAACGCTGAATCGCTACTTTACACTCCTTTTTCTTCCTTCTCTTCAGATATTAAGTACCTACATGGTAAGGACCCTGTAGGAAGAAGCACCGGACCAATGTCCCCCAGTCGTCGCGTGGAAGATCATAGTGGACCACCCACCGAATGCACCTAATATCCTACTAGGTACTTAGCTATCTCGATCGAATCGCACACAACAATCACAGTCCAATTCCATCCATCCGCATTCTCACATCTAGGATTTCATCAATAATTGAAAAATCTACTGATTATGTTGTACTATTGTAGATCAAATCAAATCAAAGCAATGTTTAATGTCGATATTAGCGTTTATTGTCATTCATAACCGGTGGATAGCGATACCTGCACAAAGGGGGAAAAGTAGGATAAGGTACCTATGCAGGTGCCCTAACCTGGACGAGGAAAGGAATCTAATTCACCAATGCAGCTTGAAGAAGTGTGCAGGGAGGTTAGGTAGTAGGTAGATACTTGGTGACAATCGACCATTAACAATCCTGTCTACTACCTGAGTACATGCTACTAAGATCGATGTACATGTGCATGTACAGTAGATAGATTCCGTCGCGAGAGATATGGAGATGGATTTACTCGACCATGGAGGGGGTTTCGTCTCGACCACGACCTTGGACGATCAACTACGTGTGCCTGCATGGGCAGCTTGGCTTACCTATCTGACAGAGAATCCATGTGGATCATGCATGGAATGTGAGGTGGAAAGTCTGAGGAAGGGCAGGACTACTGCTACCGTATGCTGCACCTGGGCCGTATTCAAAGGGGTTTCAGGAAGACTCCTGTTCCGGGTGATCATATCGGATCAGGTGCATGCCCTGGACAATGAGACAGACAGCCATCTGCAGGCGTCAGGTTGTGAGGTCGAGGTCTGCTGCGGTTGTTGCCCACTTGGGTAGGTACCTCCAGCCACCAGCACTTGCTGTGCCCAGCCTGGTATGTAGTTATGTACCTACTTGCTTACTAAGCACCGCAGCAGAAAGTTCCATAGTTGAATACCTCTGCTTCCACTGATTACCTAAAGTGGTCGCCGGACCTGCCAGTTCAGGGTTCCGGATGACGTTTGAAGGGGAGACTAAAAAAAGAAGAGCCAGGGATCGCCTGCTATCGAGATGGCCGGGGTGCCAGCCCAGCCACAAATGGGGCCGGGACAGAAGCCCGCTTGAACCCTGGACGATCCGAATCGGGCTTGCTTAGGAGGTGCCAGCTTGGTGATTAGTCGATGGAAAAGATTCCCGTGGCGGCAAAAGGCAACACAACCACAAGCGCAGGCCAGGGCCCACCGCAGACGTCGGTGCGTGCACAAGCCAGGGGTTCGTGGAGTTAAGTCCTGATAGTGGGGAAGAGGCAGAAGAAAGTCGGTTGCTAAGTATAGAGGGATACTACTACGATGTGGTGGACGCTTTCGGCGGGGCTCTGCCAAAGCCGCCTTGTCTTGGATGCTTAAGACCTTCTGCAGGCTGAGTCAGCGTCGTCCGGGATGCGGAGTACATGTCTTGTCCCTCCAGTTCGTCGTTCGTCCAAGTACCGCGAAGCCCCGTTTCGAGAGACTTCTACTCGAATGTGTGTCTTGGACGTCGACAGCCAATTGACGGCGGGCACAAAAGGGCGGTGGGTACAGTAAAGCTCGAGTTCCCTGACGGCTCCATCAGGCGCTTCCCTGTCTTTTTTCTCTTCATGGTTTAGCAGTCGTTGATCCCGGGGATGAAAGGGATGCTGTCCCAGAGACCACAGACCGATGGACAGAAAGACACTTTGGACGGATGGATGGCAGCTCAAGGTGGCCGGTGACCGAGAGGGGGAAGGGCTGGCGGGCGGGAGCAGGAAGCGCGGAGGGCGGGCGGCGCGAGGGGCGGCCTCGACGGTCTCCCGGCGCTTGACGTCTGCGGCTGCGGGGACGAGGCCTGCGATTGACGGACGGGCGCGGCCTTGTGTCATCGGGCGGGGCCGCTGTCGCTCAGGGACCAGGGCCAACCGAGTTGCTGCGAAGGGACATCTATGGATGCCTCTGCTCCACGGCCTCTGGGATGACAGCCGGGCGACCTTGGAACCTGGGGCAGACACTTGGCAGGCAGTGTCTCAACCGGGGATCCGGCACGCCTCCGTTGCCTGATCCGGGACGGCCTGAGACCGCCCAAGCCAGAGGACCTGCTCTTGTCGCAGAGGATTCTCTGAGTGCTCCGTACGCAGTGCACAGGACCGGAACATAAGGTTGCGATCAGCTTCTCCTTGCATGCTGATATGAATAGGAACAGTGCTCCTGTCGGATTCCAGGCAGACCACCGACCATGGCCCTCAACGAGCTGGGTGCCCGAGGAGCTCCAATAAGGTGATTGCGTGGAATGCCAGCTTCTGGCGCTTTCGGCCGTGCTCGTCTCTCCACCCGTCATGATGTCAGCGCACCCGGCGGTGGGGCGGCCGGCCCCGGCGATCTTCCGGACCCGCTCGACACCGCGGCCGGCGGAAGGAGCTGGGGAGCTTGGGCCAATGGGCGGGCGGCATGGCGCTCCCGCCGCGTCGTGCGCGGGGGAAGCTGCCGCCCTGGACGCTTCTTGGAAGTTTCTTGGAAGTTTCGCCTCGAGCTTTCCGGGGTGCGCGCAGGCAGCCTGCTGCGGCCGCCGTATGGCGCCCTCGACGGGTGTCGCTGGCTGAGGACGGCCTCGTCCGGGATACATAAGCGCTGGACCCGGGAAGCCTCAGGCCCTGTTCTCTGAATTCGAGTGCTCTCCGTGTATATCCTTCGGATAGACTCTCTCCTGCGCCTGGTCATACCGTCCTTCCCTCAGCTCTCCTCCCAGCTAGGCCATCCCCGCGGAAGCGTGCCAGCTGCTCAGGAATCCTCCTCCCGCCTTCTAGACCCCTCACTCCTCCAGCCAGCGCCCGTCCCGCCCCTCTGCAGCAGACGAGCTGCGTCCCACGTCTCGCGCGCCCCCGCCGCGTCCGCCTACCGCGTCCAAGTCCGAGCAGCGCCCGGCGCTCTTGCCTCTGAGCGGCCACCGTGGAAGACGCGACGACGGCTGTCTTTGGCGGAGCCGCTCTTTCCCCCTTGTCGCCGGCGTTCTCGACCCCGGCTTTGACTTCTCGCTTGTGTCGCCCGTTGTGTCCAGGAGAGGGCTCTCGAATCCGCACGCCCGCGGCTAGCTGCCTTGCCCACATCCTCACTGCGACCATCTATTTGAACGTCCTTGCCATCTGCCGTCTCCGCTCCCAGCACTGTTCGACGCTCCCATCTCGAATCTGCTCTTTTTGTTTTCGTGCAGACACGTCTCTTGGAGGGCCGCGTGAGAGGTCGATACAGCGTCCACGCCCCCGAGCTTGCCATCCCATCTCCGCCCATCGTGCCTTCCAGACGCTGCACATACCGGATTCGACAGCCACCGACCGGGCTTCATGTCTGCGCTCAACATGCTGACCGACCAGACCTCCTTCGCCGGGTCGGCCTTTCCCGGCGCCGATACAGTCGGCACGGGCCCTTCCCCCTTCGACACCGGCCCTGCGTTTCCGGGAGACTTCCTGGGCTTGTCTCTCCAGGACGAAGATAACGTCTGGGGTCTGGGTCCAATGTCACCTACCATGCCGTCGTGGAACTCGAAACCTGACCAGATGTTCACGAATCCGAACCTGGACCGCGATCTGAAGAACTCGCATGTCCGCAATGGACAGCCAACACCGCCCCCATACGACGATAAGAAGCCCGACGATATGTTCTCGTTGGGCAAAGGCTCCTGGGAAGACCACGCTCCAGAAAATGTCGACAATCGACAACGCAGGAGCGCCAGTGACCAATCCGCAGACAGCGGCAGCTCCAAGCGCCGCAAGATTCGCGAGAACAAGCAGTCCTCCACCGCCAACGACAACGGCGGGACCGAAACGGACGAGCAGAAGCAGGAGAAGCTGAAGCGGGAAAAGTTCCTCGAGAGAAACCGGCTGGCCGCGAGCAAATGCCGCCAGAAGAAGAAGGAACACACCATGATGCTCGAGTCGCGGTACAAGGAACAGTCGGATAAGAAGGAGGAACTGGTCGCGGAGATTGCTCGCCTGCGGTCCGAGATCCTGGGCCTCAAGAATGAGGTTCTGAAACACGCCCAGTGTGGCGACGAGCCCATCAAACTCCATCTGGCCCAGATGGTGAAGAAGATTACCTACAACGATGCGGCCGACTTTGGTGATACGGTGATTGCTGAGCATACCGATGCCACCGATACGACCACTTCCCCATCGGTGCAGGGGGCCATGTCTTTCGGATTCGATGACCCGCTGCAGTTGGAGCCTCCGCAGGCTGCCGAGTCCATCGAGCAACAGATTAACCGGGACTCTGAAGCCTCCATGACATTCACTGCGGATGATAACTTTGACGATCTGATCAACGTTTAGACCGGATGTCGTCTTCCGTCCTCGGACTCGGGGCCTGCTGGATTGGGCGGATGGAACGTCGCCACGGCACGGACAGAGAGTCACCACGGTATCTTTTTGATTATCCTTCTTTACACCTCTCTTTCGGAATTGTACACAGTATATCGCTTATAATCTGTCCGGATCCGGTATAGTGGGTGGCGCTTTGTTTTTTTTTGGCACCGCGATAAGACCGGTGATCGTATTGAACCCCAAAAGCATCACCCCTGGCGTACGGAGTATAACGGCGCAACGGGAAAGAGCTTTTTTTTCCCCTTTTTCTATATATCTTTTCTCAACGACGGAAAAGCCGAAAAGCAGGGCTATTTTTTTTTTCTGGTTGTTATTCTTATTTTCTGGGTGGGATTCTGCTTTTGCTTTTGGGGTTCTTATCGTTTCAATGCTCTTGGAACACTCCATGGTTTCCCTCTCCGGAAGAACACTTTTTCATGCGGATAGAATGGGAAGGTAGAGTCGCGTCGTTTTGAGTATGATGAAACGGTTTTACGAAAAGGTGGCCCGCAAACGAAGGCTAGATAGGTATACGAGGTACGAGTGGAAATGAAATAAAGCCAGAAATGAATTTTCTAATGTTCCAATGTCCTGCGTGCCTTAGTTCAGTAGTAGCTTAGCCAGATTGGGAGCTTTGCTGAATTAACCTCCATATATTGTCACCTAGATAGTATGGTTACTATATTGATGGTATTGTATCGTTCAACGGTTTACATGTTCAGTACTTTACTCAGCAAACAGAACGGCGGGAGTTGAGATTAAGAGGCACATATAAAAGCTTATAATAAGCGGGCGGAGTAAGTAGGCCTGGTGTGGTTCTTGGCGGGGTGTTTCTTTTGCTTTCTTTTGTTTTTTTTTCCTGGGATTTGCATATTGGTAGGTAGTATTATGGAGTACTCAGTACGTACTTTACTCTACTGTACAAGCTGTTTTTCTGCTCGCTAGCTAAAGCTTGCTAGGTAAACTCTCGCTCCGGTTGTTCTCGCTGGAAGAGGTTGGAGGGTGGAAGGGGGGCTTCCATTAGCATAAGGATGATGGTGATAGTTCCAATTAGGTACCTATCTGAGTGACCAACATTAGATATGTACTAGTAGGATGTACTGTACATGTACTGTACATAGTTATCCTTCATCATAGCTGCCATCGAACCGTTATGATGTATGTACATATACTCTACAGTACATACATGCCTGCAGATCTAGATCTAGCTACCTGATTTAGCAATCATTTGATTGATGTACTGTACATACATAACTAAATTAATCAGGCCAAGTCCTTGAAGCCTTTACTGCCGGGTTATTGTCCATGCGACCTCAATCAAGAGGTTCCAAATGGATCTCCGCCTCCCAAACTCAAACAGGTCTAAGTCTGATGATACGAGTAGGGATAGATGCTCGGGTGATTTGATAGCCCTATTAGTAGGTAAGACCCCTGTATGTAACATGGGATTTTTCTTTCTTTCCTTCCTTCATTCTTTTCTAGAATCAGGGGGAAAAAAGGATTTGCACGGAGTTGAAGATGTGACATCTTCCTTCCCTTGAGGGTTGGAGGGTACTTCCTTGCATTAAGTAATCATTTTCTGCTCTATTTCTTGTTGTAGTCTTCTTTTTTTTTTAAAGAGAAAAAAAATTTCTTTCTATTTTCAATTCTTTGATCACAATGTCTATTTTTCCTCCCTTTCTATAGAGAAACTAAGGGAGCTGTATCTCACAGGAGTCCACACAGGCAAAGAATACTCATAATCCCAGGGCGGAATCCAGGCAAAGACACGCCAAAGCCGATTGAAGCCATCACCACCACCACCACCACCACCAACAACAACAACAACAACAGGATCAGGTCAATAACGCGTCTCCCAAAGAAGAAGAAGAGAAGAACACCATCTACGTGATCACCGGCGGCAACAGGGGACTTGGCCTCGGTCTCGTGGAGGCCCTGCTCTCAGGCCCGGACTGGTCAGCGTGGCGTGGCGGTGCTGTACATCCGGGGTGGGTGCGGACTTCCATGGGCATGGGGGAGGTTGCTTAAAGCTCTCAGTCATGCAATAACTTGAGCAGAGAATTCGTATGGTAGGTCCGTAGTACCTTGGAGATATCAACTTGTGATAAGGCTAGGCCCAGCGGGTCCACGGCTCACGGTCCAATTTGGGAAGTGTGGAGTATGCGGGGCGGTTCTCCGGCGCGCCAACTGTCGATCTCCCGAAGACTCCGGGATCCCCGCCCGATAAGCTTACTACCTTGATGATCTATAAGACTACAATGTTGGTTTAAACGGGTCTAAAGGCGTTTTGTGCGCCTATGGGTGTGTAGGATGTGTATGTGGTGTAGGAAGAAGATAGAGCAGGTGTAGATGTGTTAAGATAGAGAGATGGTGGATCCGAACGGGGTTGGATGCAGGTATTGGACCACGAAACCAAATCGACCTTTTGCTCCAACTCAACATTATCACCAACGCGCAGCAGGCTGAGGCTGCAAAGGCCGGAATGCTCAAGCTGTGGCTTGATCAGACGCCGCTCCCGCTGGACAGGGGGGCTTACTACGAATGAAATTTGCGGCACTTTTTGGGAAACAGGAGCTGGTTTTTTGATAGGCGGGGATGATGAGCCAAACGCTCGGCTGACATCATACGGGTTGCGACAGTGTGGTTTTATTCCTGACGAAAGTTTTCGCTGTTCATAGAAGTATCCAGGAGCAATGATGGTGCTACGTTATGTGCTACCTATTATATAAGAGAGAACTGCTGTCGTTATCTCCGCGATTGTATCTTTTCAAGATAGTCGCATGCTGCAGGTAGATACGCTCAGTCCATAAGCACTATGATTAGAACTGCTTCACAACACGCTGGAACCGCGGAGGCTTCCGCATGAACTTCTCAGGCTCATCTCTGGCCCCCTTCTTCCAGTAGTCGTACTCCATCCAGGCATTCTCCGGCATCTGCGCCTCGGTGGCCTCGATGAACTCGCCCAGGTCAGGGTTCAGCGGAATCACGCCCGTCTCGATGACATAGCGGTCCCACAACTTCAGCAGCTGCTTCAGACGCTCGGGCTCCTTCTCAGCGAGATCGTCGACCTCACCGGGGTCGGTGGCCAGGTTGTAGAGCTGCCAGCGCTCCGGGCCCTTTGGCTTGGGGATGTACACGATCTTCCAGTCGCCGTATCGAAGTGCCGCGCGGCCGCACGTCTCCCAGCCTTGGATGAAGTCTTTCTCGTGGATTCGGTCCGCCTTGCCTGTGGCCCAGGGGTAGAAGCTCTTGCCGCGCATGGGGACGACCTCTCGTCCCTGGTAAGTCGGCGCGGGGTGGCTCACTCCCGCCATCTCCAGGATCGTGGGCGCGAGGTCCATAACAGTTGCAAATTGATCAGTGATGCCTTTTGCATGTTCAGCCACCTCCACGTTCTTGGGGAACTTGACCACGAACGGCACTCGGACGCCGCCCTCAGTAGTGTAGGCCTTGTAGAGACGGGACGGGGCCGTGGCGGCCTGCGCCCAGCGCGGACCGTACCAGATGAATGAGTTGGCATTCCCGAGGTTTTCGATGCTGTTGTCGTAGTACTTCTGCAGATGGGGAATGACGCCGCTCTGGACCATGGGGTACGCTTCGTACGCGGCGCCCTCCGCTCCGTTGTCCGACATGAAGCAGACGAAGGTGTTGTCCAGCTCTCCGATGCTCTCGAGGTAGTCGATGACTTTGCCGACGTTGGCGTCGATGCACTCGACCATGCCGGCGTAGACTTCCATCGCCGTACAGGACTTCTTCTTCTCCTCCGGGGTGTAGTCTTTCCATTCCTTGACCTCATCGGCCACAACGGGGTGAGGCTTGACATCCTGCGGGATCATCCCAAGGTCCTTGAGGCGCTGCAGACGTTTCTCCCGAAGCACGTCGGGGCCTTCGTCGTAGACCCCGCGGTAGTGGTCGATATACTCCCTCGGGGCTTGCAGCGGCCAGTGCGGAGCAGTAAATGGCAGATAGGCGAAAAAGGGCCGTCCGTCCTTCTTCTCATGCCAGTCCTTCAGGTACTCGAGCATCTTGTCACCGTAGCCATTGGATGAATACCAGCCGTCGGGAAGCTTCTTGACGTAGTGGTCGTCCTCCATGTGCAGGGCGATATAGCTTGCCTCGAGGAAGGTCGGCGGCTCATCCGGGTCTTCGAGCTGCGGCTCATATCCATAGTGGTTCGAGCATGCAGGCAGATGGGCAAACGAGCGCTCAAAGCCCCGTTTGTAAGGGGATCGTGCGGGGGTCAGTCCCAAGTGCCACTTTCCTGCCATGACGGTGTGGTAACCTGCGTCGCGCAGGAGCTCTGGCAGCGCCACGACACGCTCGTTAAGATACCCCTCGTACCCTGGCATCCCTCGCTGGGGGGCCGTGCTCATCTGCGAGCCCTTGGGACCGTTCTGCCCCGAGATGTTTGTCCACTCGATTAGGTTCCCCAGGCCCGCAATGTGGTGGTCTGTCCCGGTCATGATCATCGCCCGCGTCGGCCTATGGAAGCCATTAGCATGGGATTTCTATAGGTGGTCGCAACATAGCTATGGGACATTCAGAACTTACGAGCAAGCTGCCGCCGCGTGGAAGTCAGTGAAGCGAATGCCGCCATTTAGGGCAAGCTTGTCGATGTTGGGGGTACAGATCTCTCCTCCAAAGCATCCCACGTCGGAGAAGCCCAGGTCGTCCGCGACGATGACCAGGAAGTTGGGGCGTTTCGGCGCTGGAGCCATGGCCCTCTAGATGTATCTAGGAATGTATCAAGTACCTCAGATGGCAGATAAGACCTGCTGCGACTTGATTGCAGAAGACGATGGATCTCTGGCACACCACGCCCATGACAGCACTTTGCTGCTTCGAACCGTCAAGAACAGCGCCTGGACAGGGCCCAGCCATTCTTTATATCTCTTGATATCCTGATGCACGCCTGTCCGTCGTTGTCCTCGTCGGCCGCAGCCCGAAAGGGAGCTAGGGCTTAGGGCTGGCCGTCGGCCGTCGGCTGTCGGCTAACCCGCAGCGGTGACGTCAGCGGACGCGACCGCGGGAGTCCGTGCGCTGGACGGGGATCTCGGCTCGCGTCCCACGCAGTTGCTAGCAGGCACTTTGTAGGCATCGCTCACCGGCCGTTTTTTCGCCCTAGAGGGCTTCCCTGTGGGGTGCGATAAAGAGTCGAAACGGTGTAGCTTTACTCCACGTCAGAAGCTTCAACATGTTCCTGGTATCTTCTGCTTTATCAATTCATCTGAGGGGCATGAATCTAGATGCAGCACATCGTACCTGACGGCCGATAAGACAGCTGCAACAAGAATAACAGCCAATGGCTTCATCGAGGCTCTGGCGTGATCTCCCCACATTCTTGCAACTTGCGCCCTTTGCGGCGGCTCGGCTGTCGGCTGTTGCGACAGCGCATGGACTTCCGCATCGGGTGAGGCCTGCTGCGCTTTCTGTCAGATGTCGATGAAGTCGTCGGCCTTAGCAAGTCTCCGTATACATTGGCTTGCTGTAGTTTCTCCGCTGCAGATGTTTGACTATGATCCAGGCGTCTTTGGTACCTTTAGCAGCTGTCAATATCATCTTTATGCTTACTGACATGCCGGCCCGAGTTTTGACGTTCCAGTCCTTCCAAGATAACTCTTTGCTAGGGAAATCAGACAAGACCCGAGTCAGCTCCATCACAGTGGGTATCCAGCAGGCTGGTGCCCTGGTAGGTTGCTTTGTGACAGCTTGTCAATCGATATGAAAGAAGAATATCCATCATCGCGTGCGCTCTGGCCTTCCGCGTTGGGGTAATATTCAAAGTTATCAACGCCCACTCGCTTTCTGGCTTCTATGTTGGTCGTGTCATCTGCGGACTGGGCATTAGGGCACTGACATCGAGTGGGCGACGTTCCTCCTGTTCGGACACTTTGACTGTAATCTGCGGGTTCGTCTATCTCCGCCTGAATGAGAGGTTAACAAGACGCTGGGGGAGATCAACTCCATGTTCAAGCCTGTACTTGTCCACCGTGTCGATGTCATCGAGCCTGCGAAAGATAACGATGATAATGTAGAATCCTTTGGGCATGATAAGACGCCACCGCCCCGACGACCCATGTTGAGCACGCTAGTATACAAGGGAGAGCGTGGAGCTGAAAAGCCCTCGCGCATTGTCACCTTCAATCCGGTATATGAGTTTCACAAGATGATTGACTAACCCGCAAGTCTTGAGTTGCAGCAGAATTGACACCATTTCTCCATCATCAGACTGCGATCTGAATACTATCGATGCGCATACGCCGTCCGAAGTCCACCTTGATGCTTCCTATGAGGTATAGGAAATAGGCACTTGCCCTTTAACCACTTGAGATTCTTTCAGCAGCCTCCGCTGATCCTTTGAGCGTTATCATAGGTTTCACTGCCATCCGAGGCCTTTGAACAGTGCTAATAAGAAACGGGTATAACTCTTTGATGGAGCTTAGCGAGACTACGGATTCGAGCATATGAGATCCTGCAGCGGACCTATGCGGGTAGTGGTCAATAAGTGGTCAAAGACCACCTCATTCAACACTTTCGCCGGAAGGAATGAAGGAGACGAATTAGTTCATCCAATCCAGGCTTCAATCTTACTTAGAGATAATGAGCTTGAATCGAAGAAACAAACTATGTTTCAGTTATACTTCCGTTTAACGCTGCTTCAAGGAGCTGTTATTGGTGAGTTCAAGAAGCTCCGGAGGATCGGGAGCAAAATCCACCTACCTACCTGCCCGGTGAAAACCCACCAGGATTCTATGCGATCGTCGATGTATGGAGGATCTGATGACACCCTGCTACTTGCTGACCCCACTGACAAGTACTTTTGCGCAGCCTAGAAGCAAGGATCCAGACACGAACTTCCCCCTAGATGGTGTCGACCTCGAGACTGTCTCTGGCGAGTTTCTTGCAAGTCTTCTGGACTCGGCTCCCATCATTTTCCAACTCTGCGGAACGAAGGTTGTCCGACTTTCAAAAACTCTGGCGATGAAGGGCGGGGGGAACATCCTGCCTTGCGAGGCAGAAGCGCTCCGGCTCGTCGCTGCCAAGTCCGCCATACCAGCTCCTCGGGTACATCGCGCGTTTCAGGTCCCAGACTCGACGAAGTACTTCGGCACAATGGGATACATCGTGATGGATTACATCGATGGGCAGAACCTCGGCGACTGCTGGAAGGACCTGAGCGATGAAGTTCGAACCGATATCGCGCAACAGACTGCTCAGATCATCCGCCAGATGCAGTCCATTGTGCTGCCGGAGCCTGGTCCGATCGGCGGCGGACCCTGTCGAGGTCGTTTCTTTACGGATTACAGTGCCGGTTCGTTCAACGGCAAGTCCGAGATGGAGGACTGGTTCAACCACAAGCTCACGATATGCAAGCACTGTCATAAGGCTCCGGAAGATATTCCACCTTTCAAGTATACGAAATTCGTCCTTGTTCATCAGGACATCAGTCCTCGGAATCTTATTTTGCATAAATCCGGCCGTGTGTGGGTGATTGACTGGGCGGAGGCCGGTGCATATCCTCCCGCGTTCGAAAGTGCAGCACTGGCAGATCCGCTCCGCTGTCTTTCTTTCAGTGAAATGGTTCTGTCACTTATCCCAAGGTATCCTGAGGAGGAGAGGCAGCTGAAATCTATTAAGTATGGACTAACGATTGCTGCGTTTGCTTGAATGGCATATGCGCGTCACCCACTTCAAGGAATGCCACCCTGGCGTGCGGCCAAGAGGTCACTCAATTTTCAAGGTAGTGGTCTCATGTTCGAGCACAACTTGGTGGGCCATCCTCTGTGGTAATCAGGGATTTTCGCAATTTGATGCGTTTTCACAACCCTCTTCGAGTCTTTGACCTGAACAATACTCCCCTCTTCACAGAGAACGACAGTACTATATCGGCTATGGATCCCACGGTCCCATCGCCCGTCGCCCAGTGAGGAGGATGGGCTCCGCATCATCTTGAACGAGAAGAACGTCTTCATGTCTCACACCGAATTTGTCAACAAGGTATATCCCCGGCTCGGAAGTAAAAGTCATTCCGGCCTGCAAAAGAGTGTCTATGTTTCCCTTATGGAGATAAGGGCTCTCGTGGGCTGTAAATTCACATGGACACATCAGTTTACGAAAATATTCGAACGGAAGGTCGCAACTGACCTTTGATACCGATACCATGACCAACACGGTGCGTGAAAGCATCCCCATATCCTGCGCTCGTGATTACGGCTCGCGCCGCGAGATCAACGCTTGCTGCGGTACAATTGGCCCGTAGTCGGCTGAGCGATTGGGTTTGTGCTTCGAAGACAATGTCCCAGACCTGCTTAAAGTGTAAGGCACATCAAGTCATCAGCTACCTAAACCAGGGGAATGCTCGCCTCCAGTTTCTCTTTCAGCTTCGGGGGAGCCGTCCCTATGTCTGCTGGTTTCTCTAGAAACGGTGGGAAGAAAGTCCGGCATATATCCGACGAGTAGCCGTGAAGATGTGCCCTGACAGGTACAGTCCCGTTATATGGAAAACATGGAAGATTGATAAAAGAGAGAAATAACGAATGCAATAGGCAATAAACCTCGTTCCTTACCCTACATCAATTAAAACAAACGTCTCTGGCTCCAAGACCTTGGATCCGTTTGTGCCACCATGTGGATTAGCAGCATTTTCATCTAGACATTCATTCTTTAGCTGACGCTCCATTCGTCTGCAGCACGAGTTCACGGCAGAAATATCAGCTGCATCTCTGAAGAACCTACCAAATAGAACAATATCAAAGAAAGGCTCCATCCCAGCCGCTCGGAGGGTATTGTCGAGGACTTCTGCGATTTGGTTCTCCGTCAAACCTGGATAGAGACCTGTTCGGAGTTAGCTACTATGGGCTATTCATATATAGGACATTTTTTGGATTTTGAATGACAAGCGTGACAAGTGTGGAACAAACATTTCCTCATCTGCCTAACGACCTCAACCGTCCCCGTATTAACAGCCCGCAGAATCTCAATCTCCTCGTCCGACTTGATCTGCCTGACTGCCTCCACCCTCCCGCTCAAACCGACAACCTCAAATCCCCCATCCTCTCCAAGACCCCTCTGAATAAAGTCACGCATTTCCTCGTCGACCATTAACTTCGGCGGACGACGACGTTCCAGCGAAGAAGCTTGAAAGATCCCGGACTCCATCAGCGTAGCATAGGGGTTCCAGTGCTCCTCCCACGGGATGATCTGGATGGGCTCCAGAAACGGCATGTTTAGCAGACGGGCCCGCTCCGCCTCGAAAGACGGACACAGGAATGAAGTGTTTGAGGTGATGGTTCCTGTTTCTGGGTCTTTGACTGGTTGGGTGATCATTAGAAATGGGCGTTCTTCGGGCTTTGGCAAGTTAGTTTTCAAATGCCCGCATTTGAAGGACATTATTATTATATTGTATGCATCAAGCAAATTATATCGCTATGCGTATGCATGTACACATTGTACCAAACGAATTGAAGAAACATATTTAACTTAGACAAACTTACCTCCCACACCTCCCACTCCGGCTGGCTCACATTAGCATAATACTTGAACGTATACCCCGGCTCCACGACGAACGCATCAACATCATCTGCCACGAGTGCCTCTGCCAGTCTGTCCCTGCGTTTTTGATATTCCGCGACCGAGACTGGCGCTGCATTCTCAAGAAAGTAGAGACCCGTGCTGAGCAAGTTCCGGATGGAACATTGCTGAAAGGCCTCCAAGTCTGGAGATGATAGTGGGCGTAAACCTGCTACATCGATATGAATCCGGCTTGCAGATATAGTCGTTCTCAAGGGTAACTTTAAGGGTGAATCCTAAAGGTTTTGCGATCAACGTCATGTAGCAAAGCAAGACGAACGTAGGTATACCTGTGCCCTTATGGAGAGAGGGGGGAGGTTTGTTTACCTGCTGTCGATAGACATGACAAAGCGAGCTGATAAGCACTAGGCCTGCCACCACTTGGGCCACAAGGCCGATAACGGTCTTGATGGTTCTGACCGGGGAATTCTGGGGTTTATCCCCTCGATTAGAAAGAGGCAATATATGATTCGTGGTGAACGACATGGCGTTTGTTGTGTAAGTACTAACTACCAGAAAAGAGTTGAAGATACCATGTCCTAGATTATGCAGCTCGATGAGCCCTTATCTATGTATGTAACTCCCCCGCTATCAGTCGCTCGGTCATTCGATGCACTTGCCGATCTCGACGGGCCAGATCTAGGATCCCTGCAAACAACATGTTGGATTTCACTCAGAAGCCATAAACACTTTCGTTCAAAGTGAAACATACTACGGAGTACCTAGGTAGCTATCTAATCTATGGCTGTGATGTACTAAACCTAGGTTTTGGTGCTGTGAGGACAGAATACTACCTGGTACCTAAGAAGTGATGTCCTTCTCACAAAGACTCAGCGGAAGGTTGTAAGGAGTGTTCAAACTCCAGACAATAGATGGACATGCTGTCCAAATGTACGACATCGAGTGTTAATCCAGTAACAGAAGGATCTGCCGCCCAAAGATAGGTGTTATAAGTGCGGGGATCAGGCACCAGGCACGCTCCCGCGGAGCACGCAATCGATGCGGGGCTCTTGTCTCTCCAGCTTCACAACTGCAATTCCTCGCAATTGCACGCGCATCCAGCCCATATGTGACCTCTGGCCACGAAAATGTCAAGATGGAGGTATACACTTTTCTATTCCATTCATTTCTCGCGGAATCTCCTCTGCTAATGTCAGCGAGTCCAGGGGGCGCGGGGTCTGGGCAGGTCAGGCCCGCGGAGGAAGACCGGCTGCTTGACCTGTCGACGCCGCAAGGTTCGATGTGATGAAGCGAAGCCCATCTGTGCCCACTGCACCCGCCTGAGGCTCCAATGCGTATACAAATCTAATGCGACGGTAGCAGACGGACGACGGGTCGAGAAAAGAGCTCCCTCGACTGCCGGGAGCAGCGCTTCGTCGTCCGCTTCAGACCCAGCGACCTTCTTCAGTACAGTACTGCGGCCAGAGGAGCCGGGTCCTGAGAATTTCCTTCCGGCGTTGAGCAATGACGCGAGCAGCTATGGCCAAGACTTACCTGGAGGGTTTGATATGGGTGATTTCATCGGAGGAATCACGTCCGAGTTGCAACGGAAGCAGCACGGTCTGAGTATTGGCCAGACATATAATCATACCAGCCCAGCGTCTCTGTCTCCATTCCCATTCGCCGATGAAGATGCCCAGACAAATGGACGACGCAGCACTCTGTCTCCAGACGATACACTCAACAGCTCTCGGAGCCCTGTAGTCGCGGTATCATCTACAGAGGCGGATCGCCCGATCCTCGACATATGGTCGGCGTCAAAGGCCAGTTACGAAGAACAATTACTGCAGCATTTTCTTGTCATCGAATCACCTCCCGCGATCTTTGCTCCCTTGGATGTGGAGTGGAAGTTTGTGAAACAGCCTCTGCTAGCTCTGGCACGGGAATTTGATCCGCTTATGCAAGCAATTTACTGTTTCGCTGACGTCCACAAGTCAAAAAATGAGGGGAGAGCATGGAAGTCGGCGCCATTCTACTATCGGCTTGCGAGCGCGGAGATCCAGTCGCGGATCATCGATGATGTCACCGATAGCATCCTCAAAAAGGTCTTTGCTGCCGTTTTCCTGCTCATGTTCGCTGAGGTATGGTTGTATACTGGACTCATTTTCCTTCTTCAGTACACGCTGGGCTAACTGATCGGAAGTTGATGTCCAGCTCCGACTTGAATCGTCCCGGGGTTTCCTATCTTCACACAGGATACCTCTTGCTCAAAAAGTTCTCTAATACGACTAGGTCCTGGAGAGGCCTCGGTCGTTTGTTAGTGTCTTGGGTCTCTTTGCTCGATGTCAAGGCTCTTATTGCAGGCCGGGACGGCGATCCTCTTGTCGAAATGGGCGACTTGTCCGACTCTGGAAGCGGAAGTCAAGCAGCTAATTCAGATTCAGACAAAGAAGCAACGGCTGGAGAGAAAGAAGCCGATGAAGCTTTCTCCACTCCTAGATTCCTGGTGTATCATGCAATCGTCGGCCCAGCATTCCATTTCTTCGTGACCGCGCAGCAAATCATCCGACGCATTGTCCGCATCGACCTACACCACCGCAGCCGCGGCACCCTGAACGACGAATTCGAAGTCCTCCAGATCGCACATAAGGTCGGGGCCGACTTAGAGGCTTTATGGAACTCCAGACCGCCAATTCTGGACGTCTACGACCAACCGGAGGAACTCTGTGACACTCTGACACGGCCCGTTGCGGTACAAGTCTGTCGAACCTTCAGGCAATATGTCGCCAACTTTCTGGCCAACTTTATCTACCTGCACCGCGTTGCTTTTGCCATATACCCCCGGACGGACAGGGTCCACACTGCCGTGGACAAGATCATCCAGCTGGCGGCTGCCGAGTTGGACGGTACAACCCAGCTGCCTGTCAGCTTCCTTTGGCCACTCTTCATTGCTGGCTTAGAGGGCTCACTGCCTCAGCGGCAGTGGATCATGAATGAGATGCGGCGGATAGCAGAAAATGACAACGTCGTCCAGCGACATCCCAACGCTGACAAGGTGCTTTTACTTCTGGAGGAGATGACGCGGCGGCAGGACGCATCCAAGGCGTCCGCCGACTCGAAGTGCGTAAGAAGGGAATTATTTCCTGACTTCTTTATCATGATATGATATGATACGATACAACATTATTCTATGAACAGAGACTACTTGACAGAGACCATCTTGTACTATACCCGTTTGATTGCCTCATCTTGCTTGCTGTACACGGCTATACCAAGCATCTGTCTTATAGGGGCTTTTCTTTAAGCGTCCCCCTCCCTGCTTGTTTGTACATGTTACGATTGTATATCTAGGTATCTTTTATTATTACTATTATTGGATCCTTCGAAGCAGTTGTGTTGGCCTCTTGGATACGTGCTGATGAACCGATCTGTGGGAAAAGCAATTGGCTGCTACACCAGAGCAAGGAGAAACTCGAGAACTTAACAGGACTATCCTGTCTTTTCATATACAACGTAAGGATGACAAACTAGGGATGGCTAACAAGATGACCCCTTCCTCAAACATTCATAGCAGCCTCGGATCCAATTCGCCTGCCGGCCGCCCATAGTTTGTCACCGCCCAGGCACTTCGAGGTATGCAAGAGATGTCCTCTCTCCTTTCTCACATAGACCGCAAAGCAGATCGCGGCAGTCGCAACAGCGCCATAGCTGATGAAGACGGGATATTTGAATTGCTCCGGCTGAGGGAACACGATCGTGGAGGCAAAGGACAGAAGCTCGAAGATGTTCTGAAGCGCCATCTCGGTCGAAGAGAAGCGCGCTCGGGCGTGCTCGTTTGTGTTCTAGGCAAGAAAAGTGAGTTGCAATTCAAGCTAGACAACTTGAACCCGTGATGTTGGCGTAAACTTACCTCCTGAACAAGAAACTGCACGGAGAGATCGAACCCCCACAGCCCAAGTCGACTCAGCGCCACCCCAACGATAAGGCTGATTGCAACAAACTTGGAGCCGGGTTCCAGGAACGCGAATGCTGCCGCCCCAGCGGCCAGACAGCCGAACTGCCAGTTGATAAACCACAAGCCAGACCTGATCGGCCCGACCCTGTTCATGGCCAGCGGCGCGGCCCATGTTCCTGCCAGCTCGGAGACCACTGCACCGATCCTCATGCAGCTGACTTCGAAGGATGTGAACCCGATGTGGAGCAGATAGGTGACCATCTGCGCCCCGAAGGAGAGGACAGTGAGATAGAGCAAGCTCAAGGCGAATGATGCGAGGAAGACCGGGCTAGCTACGTAGTCGCGCCAGGGAGCTGCGGCGTTTTTGAGGTAGAGGATGCATCTTCGTGATAAGTAGCTTCGGGTTTGAAGAAGCTCCATGTCTGTTTCCATGTCTGTGTCGCGACCATCCACGGGCGACGATGAACCTTCGTCTCGCGCGAGCTCAGGTACTGCTTTATAGACCTGATGATGGATCGTCAGCATCTGACATTTCGGAACGTTGGATGAGGTCCGCTCACCTGTGCTATCGCAACATATTCAATCAAAACCCAGGATGCATTCAATCCAAATACCGTCCAGATGGCTCTTCTTGTTGACAGACTGTCAATGAAGGAGATGAAGACGGGAGCGAAAAGCTTGCAGAAGAGGTCGATGCGTCTCATCGACGCATTCAGATCTGTGCGCGGCCTTTTTAGCATCTAGGGCAGCTTTCTTCAGGGTCACTGGAGCTTACCCTGCCTTGGAATATCAAGACTCTCTGAGATGACGATAACCTGTCCCAGATTAGTTGAGATTGCTTCAGTGACAGTCCCAGGAGAACGAAGAGACAGACATACCCAATCTCTTTCCACCGCCACGGTGTTCGCGACCGCAGCCAGCTTCTCCAGACACGCCAGCAGCGCTACGACTGCGAACAGGATCGGGACGACGGGTGACCCATCATCGGAGCCCAACAGAAGGATAAAGCACAGGCAAGAAAGCGCCACGGGGATTCTCTGCCAGACTTTTCCCAACATATCAGTCTTTGAATAGTACAAAATTAACATTTAATGCAAGATGCTACATGGCCGATCTATCCGATCTGAGAAAGGTTAGGTAGGAAGGTAGCCATACCAATCGACTGCCTCAGCGCCGTCAGCCGGTTCAGCCGGTCGACGCGCGCCCCCAGCCACGAGGACAGGACGGCCACCGCCAGCGACCGCACGAGCGCGTAGACGGAGGCGTAAAGCAGCGTACCCGAGAAGATGGACGCGAGGAACAGGACCGCGCCGAACTCGAACATGCGCGAGCTCCATGTCGAGAGGAAGTGCGAGACGTAGAGTCTCGCGAGAGCAGCTTTGGTGTCGGTCGGTTTGGGTCTGTGGGATTGAGCTGAAGACGAGCGTCCCAGTAGGTTCTCTGATACGTCGTGCTCGATGTCGTTGTCGTTGCCGTCTGGTTCTGGGTCCTGATGCTGCGGCTGTTGTAGCTGTTGCTCCTCGTGCGGTGGCTCTGGGTCTTCCGGCATTGTTCTTTTTCTCTTTTTCTTTCTTCTTTCTTTTCTTTTTTCCCCTTTTTATGGGAGGTTCCAGACCGTCCGCTTATCCAATTGAATAATAGGTCCTGCCGTAGACAGGAAATATGTACAGATGCATAGTAGTAGTATGTTGAAGATCTCAGATCCCGATAAGCCGGAGACTCTTCGGCGGAACGTCGTACGGGACAGGGAGCTTTTCTTGCTCTGGACGAACGCTGCGGGGCGCGTCGCTCTTTGCGCGCTGGATCGGCGTGCTTTGCGCTCACTTTCAAATTTGACTCTACGGAGTAGATATTAAAGATCATTGTTATGCACGTATGGTTGAGGAGTGCGCCATCCTTCAATTTTTTTGACCTTCACCTGGTTTCTAGAGGTGGCGCTAGATATCTGGCCTCACTTACATGACTCAGGTCTCCTTATACAGTCCGCATTTAGGGCTCCCGCACCACGATAGGATTCCTCCCTCTGCGCGATGCGCGTAGCTGAGCTGGATGCGGGACAAGGCGGGGTTCTTTTTTTTCGCATCCAATTCCATCCCAAAGACAGGACAGCCGGCCACAAGGTCCTCACGGCGGCTTTTTCTCGTCCCACTCTCTATGGAGAGATATACCCTCGTTGGGGATCCGATCGCACCACTCACTCCATCTCGAGCCGTCTTGACTTCTGCCACGAGCGCAGCCTGTTCGCGTCACCATCTCCGGTTGGGGCTGGTTCCCGTTCTCCACCTGGACGTTTCTTTCGACGCCGACGGAGATGGACGGACGGAGTCGACCCGCGTGGTGCCTGATAATCATGATATTTAATCAATGATAGTGTAAATCAAAGGTCGCCCGGATCTCTCTATCTATAGCTCCATATCCCACATACCCTGGACGAGCTTTGATCGATATACCCTCTATCCCATACACGCATAATTTCAACACCGACCTCACTCATCTCGTCATCTAATCGACTGATACATATATACTACGCTACAAAACAAGCGCCAACAATGACCGCCATCTCCGCCAAATGGCAAGAGCTCCTCGAGGCCGAGGTCCTGCAGCGCTCGTCGCAGGTCCTCGCCGTCGTCGATGGCCAGGCTTATATCTTCGGCGGCGAGCTGAGGCCGCGCGAGCCGCGGGATAACGACGTCCATGTCTTGTCTCTTGGTGGTGAGTTATCTTTCCCTCCTTCTTCTAGTATGCTGTATACCATATGATTGCCATGCTAATAGATGAATACAGACGCATCAACAACAACCCTCACCACCAAACCAGCCTCCTCATCCCCCTCGCCATCTCCCTCCCCCCGCGTCGGCGCCGCTGCAACCACCCTGGGCGGGAAGATCTACCTCTTCTCCGGCCGCGGCGGCGTTGCCATGACGCCCATCGAGGAGCACGGCGGCCTCTGGGCCTACGACCCCTCCACCTCCGCCTGGTCCTTCATCGAGCCCACCCCCGTCCCCTCCGGCACAGATTCTTCTTCTTCTTCTTCTTCTTCTTCTTCTTCTTCTTCTTCTTCTTCTTACCCGCCCGCCCGCAGCTACCACTGCATGGCCTCCGACGACGACACCGACACCATCTACCTCCACGCCGGCTGCCCCGAGAAGGGCCGCCTCTCCGACCTCTGGGCCTTCCGGCTCTCGAGCCGGACCTGGACCCGTCTCGCGCCCGCCCCGGACCCGCCGAGGGGAGGCGCCTCGATCGCCTTCTCGAGGCACGACGGGCGGCTGTACCGCGTCAACGGCTTCGACGGGAAAAGCGAGCAGGGCGGGACCGTCGACGTCTACTCCCCCGAGACGGACTCGTGGACGTCCGTGCCGTACGAGCCGGATGGGAAGGATGGCCCCGCGCCGAGGAGCGTCAGCGCGTTGTTGCCCGTCACGGTTGCGGGGAGGCCGTCGCTCGTGACGCTGTTCGGGGAGAGGGATCCGAGCGCCCTGGGGCATCAGGGGGCGGGGAAGATGCTGGGGGATGTGTGGGCGTTTGATATCGAGGAGAGGAGGTGGAGGGCGGTGGATGCGAAGGGGGATGGGGATGGGGAGGGAACTGCTGCGCGGCCGGTTCCGAGGGGGTGGTTTGCCGCTGATGTGCTTGGGGAGGACAAGATCGTTGTGCAGGGCGGGCTGGGGGAGTCGAATGAGCGGTTGGGGGATGTGTGGGTACTTTCGTTTTGAGTGTTACGCTACCTAATATATGGCATTGTATGGGTATGGATGTATAGTGTGTATGGATGGATGGATGGATGTATAAGGGTCGATCTCCTATCAGAGCCAAAGATGGCTTGATGAATGATGACCTTTTTTTCGATGAGTCTCGGTAATAGCGTTTATAGTCGTATAGATGTAAACAGTTCAAGCAAGGTGGAATTTCCAAGGATCATCGTAGAATTTCCTTCGGAAGTCGATGGATGAGACTTTTTAATGCACATTCACGTGAATTCAGTCTAAACAATACATGGATGTGTACAATGACATGGCAGATCGAGAAGAAAACTCAGAAACGTCGCGTCGAACAACCTTTCACTTACTCCTCAACCCATCGCAACCCCTCCGGAGTCTTCTCAGTCCGCCGGGCCAGCACCTCTGCGACCTTCTCCCGGACGCCTTCCTTGTGGGCCCACTTGCTCACAAAGTCGTTGACCGTCTGCGTCCGCGTCGTCGAGTTGTCCCGCACGAACTTCTCAATGTCCTTCTCGGTGGGCAGCGCGAAGTGGGCGTGCGGGTAGGTGGTGTAGTCGGCGTCGTTGAAGAGCGGCAGCCGGGTCTCGCCGGGGGGAATCGAGAAGAACTCGTCGACGTCGTCGTCCGTGACCTCCTTGAGAGTCCGGGGTTCCCACTTCGGCGTCGCCGGGGACTTGGACACCAGGCGCGCCTTGACGCCCTCGACGAAGTCGTGGTGCCTCATGAAGTGCGCCGCGATCTGGTGCTCCCGCTGGAAGGTCTCCGCGATCGACCACTTCTTGCCCAGGCGGAGCTGGCGCAGCGTCACCCGCAGCGATGTCGGGGAGCGCATGGACAGCGTCTCAATGGTCTTCTGCGCCCACTTCTTGATGCTGTCCGCGTTCTCGTCGTTTCTGGTCTCGTTCTCGAGGGCCTTGATGATCTCCTCGATGGTGTTGTGCTTGAAGCAGCGGTCGATGGACTTGCGTAGTGGGCCGGAAAGGAGAATCGGCTCCTCGTCCAGCGGCGGCAGGCCGGTAGAGAACTCGGCCATGGTCTTGTTGACCAGGTCCAGACGTTCGGAGAGAGTAGCGTGGTCCTTGAACACCAGCTCTGCCAGTCGCTGCGTCAGGTTGCCGAGGACGCTCGAGTGGAAGTAGTGCGTTGCGATACCAGCGTACAGGGTCTGCACGCCATTGAGGCGCTCCGATGTCAGGGCCAGGTAGGTCCCGATCTCGCCGTCGAGACGCGGCAGGAAGAAAGAACCGCCAACGTCGGGGAAGAAGCCGATGGTCGTCTCGGGCATGGCGAACACAGTGCGCTCAGTTGCAATGCGGAACGGCGCGTGCACGCTGAGACCGACTCCACCACCCATGGTGATGCCGTCCATCACGGCGATGTAGGGCTTGCTGTAGGTGGCAATGACGTGGTCAAGCTGGTATTCGAGCGCGAAGAAGTCCGCCGATTTCTTCTGGCCTTCCGGACCCTGCTCGTTCTGCAGAGCCAGTTCCGCGACGTCTCCGCCGGCGCAGAAAGCTTTGGTGCCAGCGCCGGAGATCATGATGATGTTGGCGAGCTGAGATTTCTCCCATTCCTGCTCCATCCCTTAGCTCGCTGTTCCGAAGAAAAGTATTTCAAGGATTGTATACCTTCAGTCTAGGGAGGATCTTCCGCACCATCGAGGCGTTCAAGGAATTGAGCTTCTTCGGGCGGTTGAGTTCGATCATCCGAACGCCATAGAGGGAGCTGAACAGAACATCGTCGGGGTCGTCTCCGGGGAGCTCCTTGGGGAGTTCAGGCTTCGTCGACATCTGCCAGGCTGTCAGCATCCATCTCGAGACGAAGCAGAGCTCCGACATACCCTAGCACACCCAGCAGCTGCTGGGTTGGTCACTTTGGCGCGCAGAGGCATCGCTGCTGGCGAGCACCGCGAGAACCAGCTCAGCGGCGTGGGTAACCGGGAACAGCGTGGTCGAAGCAACATCAATGGCAAAAAGGAGCGTTGACAGTACCTCAGGGCGGGGTTGAAAAAAAAAAAAAAGGACGTTGGCAGTGGGTTGCGACGTTGCGTCCCTGGAGAGCAGATCGAGAAGTTCTCCGCAGCGGTTGACCTCGGAGTTTTTCTCAGCGCTGATTTTCCTGCGCGGGACAGCACCGCTCCCGAGGTGCTCGCCAGCAGCACCCGAGCATTAACTCGGTTATTCTGGGTTACCTGTCATTCTGCGGGGTACCTTTTACGAAACTGGTGTTTAGATGGTTTCTTCGTGGGCTCCAAGTATTCTGCAAAACGCGCAGTCTTACTATGAGCTAGGCGCACAATATAGGAATACCATGCCTCAAACCCAATCAAACTGTAGTTTCGATTCTATTTCATACACAAAGATCGGAGAAGGAAAAGGGGAAACATCCCATCGCCAATTATTGTACAGTACATCGCCGTTAGTCGTATCGGGCCCTCGCGGGCTTGTTGTTCAAGTCCCTCGAATGCTCGGCCAGGATCCTGTCCAACGCCCGCTTCTCAATAATCAATCTCCCGGTCTCCAGTAGATCCTTGACATCGACGTCTTTGCGGTCCAGAATCTTCGCATGCTCTGACACTTCGTTGACAGTGTCGAATAGGAAGTCGTCCTTGAGGTCCGTGATGAGCGTCGATCTCCCGTTCTCACGTCCCCAGCCGTTCACCTTGAACATATCTTTGATCAGGTAGGGAGTGCAGTCCTCGGGGATCTCGATCTTATTTTCGATGACGATCAACTGGCCACGCTTAAACCGGTAGCTCAGAGCTATCCTCCACGCCTTATCGTAGATCTTCTGAGGCAGCCCCGTGGAGAAATCTCTGGGTTTGGGACCAAAGGCCACACCACCTCCTCTCCGGATGGGAGACTTCTTGTCTCCAACACGGGCCTGACCGGTGCCCTTCTGCGGATACAGCTTTCGGCCACTTCCATGCACTTCGTCTCTCCACTTTGTGCTGGCCGTACCCTGTCGCGTCTTGTCACCTTCGTAGACAATCGCGCGGTGCAGGATATCCTTTCGGAGAGGCATCAGGAGGTGGTTCTGAGGGTATTCTGCGAAACGAACAGGCTCCATCGAGGGGAACGAGTAGAGCGTCACCTGGACGGGAGGAGTATGCCATGTTGGTTTCGGGATCTCGGTGATGATTGAACCTGTGGCCGGAGTGTCCTGGGCGGTCGGCATCTGAGCCTCCGTGGCCATCGATCGTGACAACGGCGCTGCGAGGCGTTGCTGTTTCCATCAGCATTCAGACCTTAGCATCATGTCCATCAGGCGGGGCATGAATGCGCCATACCGTCACACTCTCAGGCCCATGGAGAAGGCCACTGGAGCTGCGCGCGAGCCATCTCAGCGCCCGCAGGGCACCGCTTCCAGGCATTGTGAAAAAGAAAACGCAACGATGGCGAGGAATTGCGCTTTGTTGGAGTTGAGGTCGGCCCTGGGAAGCAAAAGTTCGGATGGCCGCAGACTTTCGGAGCGCGGGCGCTTCGGCGCTAGGCGAGGCGAGCGCGGCGGGAGTTCGACAAAAAAGTCCGCCCGGACACCGTCGACGAAACCCAGCTGACAACCATCGCGGCCAGCAACCCCCGACGCCATGTCTCATTGCGAGCTGGCCTCACGGCCGCTGCTGCAATGTCTGCGGACAACTTACAGTAGAGCGCTCCCCGTCATCCAGCTCCAGGCGACGCGGTCCTTCCGGTCGACAGCCTCCTCTCAGGATGAGGCCCAGGCCCAGGCGTCGACCGAACCCAAGAAGGTGCCTTTCTACAAGGCGCCCGATCCCCTCCTTGTGACGAGCCCCAAACTGGAGAAAAAGCTGCTGAAATCTGGCATTCGTCCCATTGGATCTCGTCGACGCCGGGCCGCTTTGCAGGACTGTCCCAACATCCCCTTCGAAGAGCTGCCCTACCAATGTTTCCAGGAGGCTCGCAAGATTCTGCTCGCAGACCGCGAGGAGAAGCTCAAACAGATCGAAATCGAGCGCGGCAGGATAGAGAGACTCCGTGCTAGGCCTGCGGAAGAGGTCGGAGGAGAAGTGTCGAAGAACTCGCGGCTGAGGGCCATGGAGCTGCACTTGGAGCGTCTGAAAATCCTCGCCGACATCAATGATCCAATGGTGAAGAAGAGGTTTGAAGACGGCCAAGGTCTGATCGCCTGTGAGCATGTTCTACGCCTGGTGTCTACGCATGGTACTGACTGCATCGGTGCGCAGGGGACATGAACAAGCCGATCTATCGATATCTGGCCGACCGGAAGTGGAGAGAGTACCGCCGCAAAATCATCGTCCAGAGGATCACGCAGATGAAAGTCATTCCTGACGTTCTCCCTCACTGCGATCCGACCGTCGATGTCAAGCTGTACTTTGGCAGGCGTAGCGTCCAGCCGGGGAACTTTGTGAACTCTCGTGTCAGTGTGACGCCGCCAAAGCTCACTATCCAGTCCTTTGAGCGTGGTGAGAAGCTGGTTACTATCGCTGTCGTTGACCCCGACGTTCCAAATGTCGAGAAGAATGGCTTCGATTACAAATGCCACTACCTTGCGGTCAACGTTCCCATCTCGCCCACCAATATCCGTGTCGACCTCTCGAAACTTTCGGAAGAGTCCCAAGTTATCCTGCCTTGGCTCCCTCCGGTTGCGCAGAAGGGAAGCCCGTACCACCGGCTTTCTCTTTTCGTCATGGAGCAGAAGGACTCGAAGCCCCTGGACTTCGCGGCTGTGAAGGAGAAGGAGAACCATCGGGATGACCTACGTCTTCGGACCCTTCAATCCAGATATCAACTCAAGCCCATTGGCGCGTTCTTGTTCAGAACCCAGTGGGATGATGGAACAGAAGAGGTCATGAAGCAGATCGGATTTGAAGGTATTGATGTGGAGCTTCGGAGGAAGAGAGTCGAGCCTGGGCCATACAAGAGGAGAAACCCTGCGTCGTTCAGATGATTTATTACGTCCTGCTCGAACAGTGTTATGTCACTTTCGTTTGCCATTAACTGTACTGTACAACTGATATGTATGAATATGCACCCCATTTTGCCCGTGAAGACTCCTAGACGCCTTTCCAAGATCATTCCCTGTGGGCTCCACTTATCATGCATCCAATCCGACAGTACAAAACTCTACTCTTCCTCAAATTTTGCAGGTTGCAGTGTATTCTTTACCCATCCGATCTTCGAGGGTGGCCAGACACGAGCAATGATCTTTCCATTGACCAGACCCAAAGGCACCGGCCCGTAATTTCTGGAATCTCTCGACCAGGGAAGGTTGTCTCCAGCGAGATAGACATGGCCCTCGGGAACCTGAACATCCCAATTAACTCCATGAGCTCCTAACGAGAAAAATACGTCTTATACAACTCGGGGAATGCTATCTAACCTGTATCATCTCCTGCTCCGTCCCGACCTCGGTGCTGAAGGCCGGGTCCTTGCACACAAAGTCCCCCGGCATCCCAATCACCCTCTTCGCCCCGTTGACCCCCAGGAACGTCGGGTGGTAGAACCGCACCACGTCCCCGACCTCGATGCCCTTGCCGTGCTTGTGCAGTCTCGACACCAGGAGATAGTCGCCCCTGGTGCTGAAGGTGGGGTACATCGAGGGCCCCTCGGCCAGCTGCACGGTGAAGAGGTGCTCGGTGATCAGAGTGAAGGCGCAGAAGACGCCCAGGCCGTTGAGGGTCAGGCGGAACATGGCCCCGGGCGTCGCCCGCCTCAGGGCTTGTCGGAGTAGGCGCTCCATTTGTGCAATTGGAGCCTTTGTTTTCCTTTTTGGCTCCTTTGCGGGGCTGTCTGTCTGTCTGTATCCTCAGCCCCTCCGGAGCTCTGCGGCGTTCGGAGGTCGCGCCGGAGTGCAAGTCACGTGGGGTACCTCGCTAGCGCTGGTGGTTTAAAAATTTCCGTTCCCTTCCTCTCTGATTTTTCACTCTGTACATTTTGTCTTTTTGACGTGCACACACTGTGATGGACAACATGACTATTGAAGCATGACCTGTTTCTTCGTCTTGTGACTGATCCAATGCACAGCTGTTAAATACCTGGAATCGCTCAATGTTTGGCGGAATGAGTATGCTGTACACTGAAAATACCTCACGCCGAATCCCTCAGAATCAAGCTGGTTCTCGACGTCATTGCCGGATAAAGCCATATCTCATCGAGTTTCTTGATGCTAACAGCCATCAATTGCACAATTCCATACCACTCTTGTGATTGACCTCTGACAGAGGTCCTGGATGCGGATCACCACTATGTCTAGCCTTCTTTTCTCCTTTCTCTTCCCTTCAATTGTGCTTGCAAAGCAATCTAAATCATGAACACATGACGCTTCTTATATGCTAGAGCTCGTCGTTTCCGAAATTTAACACCTGGACGTGCGAGTGTGGACGGAGAAGCAAGATCAGCATTTTTATCTCGCAGGCGCGTGCGAGATATCCCCGAACAACGCCCTCGACTTTTACCCCATTTAACTATGGGACTGGGAAGCTGAGAGGTTGTGGGTGGGAGACATTCCCTTGATAGATACTTAGAAATGCATTCGTTGCTGTATACATGTTCTTTTTGCTCATTTGAAGTGGAGATATCAGTGTAAAAATTACATTAAATGTGCAAAGGCAATTGCCTCAAGATATCATTATTTATGGTCTATCGATATCCTCTCGTCACACAACATTGTCATCGACTTTTCAAAGTCTACATTGCGTTCTGTCTTTTCATCCAACTGTCGGGTCGTAAACCGCGAGGAAATTGGTTCCTACTAATCCGACCTCACTGGCTTCTCTCAACATCGCATCGACATCTACGTGGTTTCATTCAGCCTCTCACCGGAAGGGGCCTGATCCCTCAACATTGCATCGGCATCTACACGGACTCATTCAGCCTCTCCGTACTTGTTGATCCAAACAGCACTTCAGAAATTCGTCAAGACTGGGCAACGGAGAACAACGTACCAGGATGTATAGGCACTTCTGGGATATCTTTCCGCCTCTCCGCCTTGTCCGTATGATCCACGCCGAACCTCGCATCCCGTTCCGCCAGCAGCTCCTTCAGACCTCCCGGCTTGGCCCTCACCACGTCTTCGTGGGACGTGAAGCTCCCCATAAGCTGCGGAGGGCCCATCGGGACAGTATCGCCTCTGTCGATCTGCCAGAGGTGGTAGGTCTTGCCGTATACGGGGAATAGGTCCTTCATTTCCTCCAACTCTGCGGCGGACCAGACAGTTACCGGTGTCCCTGGGAGGAGAGAAGAAAGAAGTAAATGAGCCTTCTGTCTTATGTTATACACTGTAGTGATGTCCATGGGGATGGCTTGGAAGTAGTCCAATGCAAATCGAAGTATATAGCCACGGACAAACCAGATGATTTTGGGAAGATATAGTTCCAGTGAACCAAATGAACAGTCCGGAAGTTCCCTACCTGGCGGAGCAGGCATAACCAGCATGCCGCTTTTGATCTCATACTGGTGAGAATGCCAGAGCTGCCGTTCCTCTTTGGGAAGTGTCTCGTAGACCCGCGGGGATATCATGTACTCCACCCCAATCAGCCGCGCGTTGGCATAGGGCGTATCGTAGATCAGACATTGTCGGATATCTGTGACGAACTCAATCAATACAGTATCCTTCCTGCAATTTGGCTTTTGCTGTATCGTATTACAATATTGTAAGTACTATCTTCATGCACGAACCTTCGGTGATATGGGCGCAGTAGTGGTTTGCTTCGACACAGCGCGTCGGATCGGCCGCGTAGACGTGGAAGGCATTGAGGTGAGCACACAGCTGCTTGATGGGCTCGAAGCGCTGAACGACGGAGGCACCGGTTTCGAGCACGGTGCTCCTGGTGGTTGGAGGCTCGCCTACTGCTCCGCTGGGATCGATACGCCCTTGCACGTTCGTGCTTGCCATGGCTTGTAGCTTTTGTTGCTTGGATCAATTAGGTGCACGGCGTTTGATTGTAATCTCGCAGTGCTGGTGAAGGGAATGAATTAATTGACTAGATGGATTAGCAATAAAGGGATTCTTCTGCTCTTGGTCTTGCTCTTCTCTGCTCATAATTACTACATCCTAGAGGAAGAATGGATAATAGGTTGTATTGCTTCTGGGTGCGTAGGCTACCTGACGTCACGATGATACGGGATAAATTTGGATCATATTATATATTATGCCGCCCAATTCGAGGAACGAATAATTGTATTTACCCGGAAAGCGGCAGCATTCGGCTACATTGGGGGGGCAGGGGAACTAAAATCTTAATAGAAGCAATGAACCGGTCGAGGACGTCGAAAGTAGGCGAGCTCCTAAAGTCGATGCCTTAAGGGAGTTAATAGGCAACTTACGTTGTGTGTTTTCCAGAACAGAGACCCTGCATCAGCGCGAATCGATAATGGTGTCGCTGTGGCTAATCCAGTTCTTCGCTTTGGAGCATTGGCGTTCCATGACTTCTGAAGGTTTGGATTGAGTTCTCTTCGCTTGGGAAAACTCATGGGCACCCATGGAAAGTTAGGGAGCATGGTTTCTACATACTTTTCTGGCTATCAGTCCACCCGGCATGAAAAGAAGGCGAATCATAGACGCAGTAACTGATGGAAACAGGTATAAGACTCGGTACGTTCTGTGAGTCTGTTAGAGATATTAATAGAGGGTACAGCCCCATCGGAGAAGAATATAACATCTTGCCATGTGAATCCAGAGAACAACAATTATTAATTTGCTGAACTAAGTCGCTACATTGAACACGACATTGGACTGCAGTTTCAAATTGATGCGCTAGTACAATGGACAGATCACATCTTGTTCTTCATCTCTCTCAAAGCGGCCATCACTTCTACCGGATTTGTCTTTCCGGTGACTTTCTGGATCTCCGGGTCCTAAGCCGTTGGTTAATATTTCACTTAATCGAACACAAGAAGGAATAGCTCGGACGTACATTGACTCTCATGAACACGTTGTGTTGCTGCAGCCTCGTCAGTGCTAAGATCTCTTGTCAATCTCGCTGCTAGTATCTTACCTTCTCATCTCCAATGGTGAAAACTCCTTGGGTCATTCGATTCTTCTCGGCGAAAGCCTCGAGCTTCTTGATCGGCTCTGCCTGGGAGACTGTCAGGCAGAACTTCACGTTCTGCTTGGTGTACTCGTGGCCGGTCTGATATTTATCAGTCATAAGTCTCAAATTTTCTTAACGGTTTTCTTTCTTACATAGACTTTTGTGTCATCTGGCAGAGACGCGAGTGTCTCGTTCAGAGCCTTGTGCATCTGCTCTGCATTTCCCTCGAAGAATCGGCCACATCCTATAATGGTTAGCCGTGATGCAAAATGGACAAATATAGCGTTGCATGTATACAACTGACATACCTGCAATGAAAAGCGTATCGCCTGTGAAGACGGCACGCTGGTCTCCGTCTTCAAGGAAGTAGCAGATGCTATCTTGCGTGTGACAGGGAGTGTGGAGTGCCTTGGCCGTTATGCGTTCACCGATCCTGAACACCTCGCCATGTTTGGGCGTCTTGGTGACAGACTGGCAGTCTTTGCCGCCTATGACTTCCAGTTCGCCGAATTGTTGCAGCTAAAAATATCAGCTCAGCGCGCTGAAGGCTTGATCCTGGGGGGATCTGCGCTTACAATCTCATTGTTGCCGCCAGCATGATCCCAATGGCTTATACGATCAGTCCTTCTCAACGTGCTGCATTATGGGCAATGCACCTACTGATGGGTGTTGATAATCGCCTTCAAGTTGATCTTGCCAGCGTCTATTTGGGCTTTCAACACCGGAGCGACTCTATTTGCCATCAGATGAGATCTCATTGATAACAGTCAGGAAGGCAGGCAACTTACTCAGGGGGGTTCGCGGGGTCGATGATCACGGACTCCTTTGTCGGCTCATCAGTCACGAGGTAGGCATAATTATTGCCTGACCCCGTCCCTATATCAAACATCAATTATCAGCCGCGGTAAGCATAATTTACATACTACCTGTATGGGTAACTATGGCGAAGGGTACTCACACATAGGAATCGACTGGATCTGCATGGTTCTCTTGAGTGTCGCTTGACGACGTTTGACCAAGGGGCGAATGGCTCTTACGAAATTCATGGGCTATGCCGTCTTTTTATATCTGGTTGAAAATGCGGGGAATGCTTCCCTTTCGGAGTTTGTGTATTGGTAATTAATGACAGATTTATTATGTAACCTTGTATACACGTGACCCCTGGTAGGAAAGGTGGGCTTCCCTTCAAGTGTGATCGTAGGGAACAGAGTATTGTATGATGGAAAGCGGGTAATGCAAAATATAAATTATGCTTTATATTGCTGGACTGGGACTAGACTACGCCAATGGCTTTATTGTTCCAACGATCCGAGACCTCCCATCCGTACTCATTCAGCACATCTTCCGATCCATCCTGTCGCGAGGTTGTATCCGTGGCCTCAACATGATCTGCGGCTGATCGACTCTTTGGAGGGAATTTAATGTTAAGCACATCAGAATCATGAGGTTCTTTCTGCAATTGCTCGTTCAGCCTCTCTGTCCAGTGGTTCGGGTTGTCGTGGCAAACAGCAACGATATAACAAAGAGAAAGGTGTCTTCTGCTGGCTTTCCATGTCTTAGACTTCAGTATGTGGTCCAGCCACATGTAGACGCCTTCGACATGCGGGTCTGTCTTGACATCCGAATGGCCTGGTGATGCCAGGACGTCAGCCATTTCATCTGTGAGGACAGTCAAGAAAGAGAGATGACCATCGGAAATCGTTTGCAATAGCGGATCCCATCTCGAGAACGCATCGTCCAAAGAAGCCCCGAGCCTGAAGTAATAGACTTAGTGGAAGTTATTTCGAATTTAGCAGGGAACTCACGTTCTTTCGGTTGGTATTAATATATTTTCTTCAAGCAAGATTCTTGTGAGAGCAAAAGCTCCCTGGTCATGATTCTTGCAAATGGAGATTAGCTGCTGGATGAGGAAATTGTCATGCTGGAGTTTTCTTTTTTTCCTCTGGGGCTCTGTCTTTTCTTCCTGTCTCATTTGACCCAGGCAACGTCTGACAGCCTCCTTCAGGGCTCTGACGTCGTTAATTTGATTTGAACTGGCGGGACCTGGGGCAGGAACAGGGGAATAGTCTATTTTGGCCCAGTAATAGTCCCAAAGCCATTCTAGCGAGCGCTGAGCCGCACTTCGCAGCACAACTAACGAAGGAAGCTCACGGTGAGTTGCCTCATGGCGCAATTCAACAAACGAGGCAGGAAGCCCGAGGTCGAGAGCCTTTTGGAACATTGTTTTTTTCTGTCCATGAAGCTTCGAGTCGACAAGACCCGTCACAAAGCTATGACAATCGAGTCAGAGATATTTTGAAACCTGCTAGAGTGAGAATGAAACATATAGGTACGTACCGGCAGAATGCAGCAGAGTATGTAGCTCTGATTGAGAAAATCGAGTTTTTGGTGGCGTCATCGTGCAATATCGCATCGGTCAGAAGTGCAGTCGCTTCCACTGGGTGAGGCAGATTGCCCCGTAGTTTCCAAGCTCCAACCTTTATACTAGGTCAACACAGATCTTAAGCTGTGAGAATGTCGCATACCGTTGCACACGCGTTGGCGCGCATATCAGGGCCATCTTGAGACGGTGGAGGATAAAACTGGTCTCGAACAGCAACAAGTTCGGAGTGCTCCTTCCAGGGCGTAAAAATAAGCTTGGCCATTCTTACTGCCAATCTTTTTTTTGTTCTGCTAGACCTGGGCCTTGATGATACCCTCGGCGGGGGATCAATTAGTTGTAGGATCAGACTGTCGGAAAAAGGTTCAACGGCTGCCCGGGATCCCTGCAACTAGAACTGCAGAAGAAATAGCTCTCAATCACACAAAGATATTTTCTCTATCCATAACAAATGTAGATTGAAAAAAAAAATTCGTCAGTATTGACTCCCCATTAATAGGACTCCAAACGCCGCCAGTTGATGCTGATCGGGCTTGCAAGCATGCTCGGGTTTTTTTCACGGGGACCAAATCCGGCAGGTAACCCCGGGCCCCGATGCCCTCCACGGTTCCAAGGCTCACCGCCCGCCATCCAGCCGTAACCCACGATCCGCAGACAACCCTCGGCGCATACGAACGAGCAAGGGCCAAATTCAGCGCATTTTTACTGAACGGGATTCATGAACTTCCCATTTTCAATCTATCTATCAAGATGCAATTCCAAAGCTCCCTATGCTCTAGATAATGATAATCATACATCGTCAATCCGTGCTCTTCGGGGTATCACAGACCAGCATCCTGAACGCCAAAAACCCAGAAACTCCTCGCTATGCAGTTCATGATAGACTCAATCGGACAGAAATTATATCCACCCATATCCAAGGTCACTGTACAATGGGCCTGAAAACTCCAAAGGTGGACACTTTGCCATGGCAGCTCCAATATATTCCACCCCGTCAAAGAACGATTTGTTCGACATGCTAACAGTCGTGTTGGGTTGTATTTCTTGGATACCTGCATCTGTTACAGATTCGGCAGGCTTAGCATCCGTTCCCTGAACGGGAGCCTGCTCTTCTTCCTCTTCCTCTTCTTGTGCCTCAGCATCATCGTCATCTTTTTCCTCACTCCCGGCTCCTTCGCCATCTGATTCATTATCGGACGAAGGAGTAAAAGTTTCCTCCAACTTTAATCCCTTCCCGGTCATTTCCTGAGAATCATCAAGTCCGACAAGAAGCGTACTTTCAAGCGAAAAACTTTCGGGCTCGTCATAAAGGCCCACGCCAATAAGCTCCTCATTTTGTCCTTCCGGCTGTGACGCGGGTTCTGATTGCGACTGAGACTCGTCCTGAAATTGCTGATCGGGGAACATCTCAGGCGTAGGCGGCGCAGTCAAATTGTTTGAAGGGTCACTTTCGTGAACAGGGTTCGTGATGTACCCGATGGGTGCAGCATTGCCTATGGACATCGTATCGAACGTCCACTCTTGGGGCAAATATTGTGGCATAGATGGAACAGCGGGCATGCTTGCAGCACACGTTACCATGTCGACCTGCGATCCATTCGTTTGAAGAGAAAGGGATTCTTGAGACACCGGCGAGACCACATAGCACTCATCGAGAGGAGAGATATATTCATTCGAAATCGATTCTCCCGCCGTAGGATATGACACTGGAGTTACAAGTCCATTGAAAGAGGCCGTACTGAACAATTCTGCAGGCGCGTTGGCAGCGACGCTGTTCTCGCAATATGGATACGCTGCGCTCTCGACACTCGACGAGCATCTGACATGCCGTGAAGACGATTGATGCCAGCTGACAGGGCGAGATTTTCGCTGAATGGCGGAGAAAAGATGAGCAGAATCCAGAGAAGAGTGATACCCGTTGTTTACCACAGGATAGTATCGTACGGGACCATGGGCGACAGTAGTCCTCCGTCTTTCCACAGAACGAGGGCTGTTGCCCGCGCTGCGAGGCTTCGTAACACGACAAGGTCTGGTCCTGGGGAAACCATACACCATGTCATTTGGAACACTCGGCGGTTCATAGAATTGGCCGCCTTGAAAACGCCATTCCGAGCCTATTGTAGAGGCCGGCTGCTGCCAATAGTCGTCCATATAATAAATATTGCTTCAACAAACACGGCTGCAGGACAAGTCAGAGCAATCGAGACAGAATACAGATGAGAAGAACACACCTTTTGCAAGTACCCCTTGTTAGTCCTCAGGTACACCTAGAATGGTGAGCGCTATCCTGTAGCATGCAATATCGTGGGTATTGGCTGTACTTATTTCCTACAGGAATCGTTCTAAGAGAAATAGAACAAGAAAAAGAGAATGCAAGCGACTTGAAATAATGGAATATCGATGCATTCGGAATAAGGAAGTTGAGACAGGGGCGGTCACAAGGCAAGGAATAGGAAAGCATCATCCACATCCGCCCCCAGATCCACGATGTCTTCCATAGCACATGTGAGGATGACACGACGGTGACACTAAAGGACAAGTACAAGGAACGGCGGCTACCGGAGAAAGGAGAAGACCCTCGTCTCGGACCAGATGCGCCCCAAATCATGGTTCCGCGGCTGCATGCCATCTCCGAGTTCCAAACTCTCGACGAGGCACACGTTAATGGTGGGGGAAGGTTTAGAGTATGGGACGTTGAACGGAAGCCCGTTCTGTACGGAGCACGATGGACAATGCGGATGGAGTCGATGGACATGCCAGGACTAAATTTGGGGCCCGCCAGGATCCAGTCTTGCCCTAAATCTCGATTCCTTACGGACCTTACCTGTGATAAGTTACAGACATAGTTCATGGAAACGAGCCCAACAAACAGGAACATAGGCCCCTAACCGCTAACGAACATGTCTAACTGCGACCCTACCCGATCGTCATCCTGCACATCAACGCGTCACCGGCCGTTACGCAAGGATGACCAGCGACAGCTGCTTCGACAGGGGTCCGGAGTGGAGATAGACAACGCAGGTGGAAAGGCCGTCTGCCCCCAGTCTTTCTGGGCGCTTAGCGCCATGCACGCGGTGGAATGCTGTGCTCGATGTTTTAGAGCCCCAGAGCCTGAGGTCCGATTCAACGCAGGTCTCGCCCCCGCAAGCGAATCAAATATGCGCAGTCATGGTCTCAGAAATGTACTATGTCACTCCCTGCTCCGTGCCACAATCGGTAAAAATTCTAGCTTCTTATCCACAACGCGATTCTGCTCCCCGGTGGAGCCGTTGTCACACCTTTCCCTGCCGCTTAAACTGGGATCACACCGCGATCTTGGTGGCTAACCTAACCCGAGGGTTCGGCAGCTCAGGCAACGTGGATAGTGATCCTTGATATACTCCGTGTATTTTATTTAAGTTCGATAAATATCAGAAAATCTCCTTGAGGCCAGCATGTGGGGCGTCACCCGCAGTCCGCAGACATGAGATCATTGGTGCCGAATGTGACAAGTCCATGCGTGCGTCGTGCTTACAGTGCTCCGATCCTTAGCAGCAAGTTACAGCGTCTGCAAGACTGGAACACCAGACTGGTGAACTGCTTTGCTATCGAGGCTTATGGAGGCCCAACTTCATCGCGACTCGAACGGAGCCAGACGCACTGGTCTATCATTGTATCATGATTCATAACTCACCGAGTCTGCGAGTCTGCGAGTCTGCGAGATGGAGCCCCCACCATACTCCTTGCCCAGAGCCTAGCCCCGGCCCGCCAACCAGGCTAGGTCTTCTTTTATCGAACCGATAAATCTGGTGATGGAATCATCGTTCTCTTGTCCGCGAATCAGACGTCGGAGATTATGCCGCTCGTGCCCACTAATCCACGATATGCGCAGGGGCTAAGAAAAAAATTTTTCCAGAACGCCAGGGGTTTGCAGACTCCTTACCCAGAGTAGCAGAAAAGTGGATCAAAAGCTCACGCTCGCCGCCCGCCCCAAGGCGGTCAGAAGTGAGACACTCTACTACTTCCTGTTCAAGGCTTCCAGCAGATACAAGTAGTAATAATTAGAAAGGCGGCCGCCTCCCGAGAAACGCGTGCCCAGGAATCCGGCAAGACTCCTGGACCCCATCCGGAGTTCTGACGGAGCTGTGGAGCACCCTTTGGCCAACGGTAATGGGAAGGACGGTATTGCCGTTACATTCACACGGGGTCTGGTTATTATTCTTGTTGCGCTCAAGCACTCACTACTACGCAGTGTTCTACTTCCGTTCCCCGTACTACGGAGTACTATCAGGAGAAAGAAAGAATTGATTGAGAGACGTCTGGAATATCCTGCACATAACGGTCATAACCACAACCATCTATCAGACATCCGGGGCCTGGGCGGAAGTCAAAAGAGAACCTTTACCAGTTTGATTATTTCAAGGGGATGATTGTCGCCGGACAAGTCGTTCTCGCGGAAGCATCTTGAGCAGTCAAACTTACTTCTAGAGGAAGCAATGATGACCTCGAGCGGACAGCCTCATATGGAGAACGGCATACGCAGTCACTGCCCGGCTGCCATCCAATGCTATCTAACCATGAAATGAGAAAGGCTAGGTAAGCCGATGCCACAGAAATTGCCACAAGGCCGACAGGACTTGTCTTCCCACTCGAATCTCAGCCTTAAATATACGAAGTAAGACGATCTCATCGCCTCTAGCACTGCTGAATGGTGCATACTGCATACTGCAGGATCCTTGCTCTAGGCCTACAGGACGTGCACATCATTAGATTCACTACGCACTACAGTACACCGTCCCGTCATGTTTGAGAAGTATTATTTCTCTTGCATGTTCAGAACCCTGAGATGCTGCGCCTTGTAGGCCGGGAAAAGGTGCTATACGGAGTGAACATTATTGCAATTTCGTTTTCCCGCGCATCATTTCCGTTTCGGTGTTCCCCTACGTGACGCTCAGGCTGCTCACTGCTCAGTGCCAACATCGCAAGAGTTCTATCATTTGCGACCGTGCCTTGACGATCAATCCCATAGTGGTCACTGTAGACTATTATAGAGGTTTGTATCGCCGCTTCGGCAGCGTCGGACTTGGATCACCACAAGTGGAATACGGGCCGGCAGGGGATGATCAGCTGGTCTTTCTCAGAAGTTTCTCAAGGGCTGCCACTTTGAGTGGAAACTGGAAAGTGAACTTCTTATCGTTACCTGTCAGCCAAAGATGCGCATCACATCACGGGTGACGGCATAATGCCGATCTGCCTATGTATGGCGCCGCTGTGCATGTACTCCGTATAGGGTCTCCACAATTCGGCCACGCGAGTCCAAGGCCCAAGAACAAGGAAATAATACGACTGACTGCTGTATAGAGCAGAGATACTACTGTACGCAGTACCTATTCCGGTGACGAACTTGAGATCTCGCTGACAATAATGCAGCAGGAACTCGGGCCTGAGCTGCTACGCAGTGACTCCCTGACCCTTATTGGGCATTGTAATCCATAATCTCCGTTCCAATAATACAAAGTATATTGTATTATATTACACTTTGGCCCATGCGTTTTGGCTTCCAGTGATCTACGCCACAGGGGAAGGTCCTTACTCCTCAGGTCCTCAAGGCTCAAGCACAAGCAAGGTCGGTAAACAAGAGCTCCTGGGGCCGCAGCATGGAACATGGACGAAAGGTCTAGCTAGATTCCACATGACCATACATGGTATTTCATGCTCCATGCACAAGTATGCTGTATCCATAATGTCGTTCTGGGCACATAGGACGGAGCACACCTTTGCTCTGTCCGAAGACGACAGATTTTGCCCCTGTGTACCGTGGAACAACCGTCAGGTGGCATTCATTTCAGAGTTTCGTGAGCGAACTTCCATATTCGCTAGGTGGTGAATGGTGAAGCGGGACAGCAGAGCTGCAACAACGGGAAGTCCGTGGCCGTCGAGCCGACGGCCACGGATCATGGAACCATCAGCGGAGGTGGGAAAGGGGGGGGGGTCTCGTATCCATCATTATTGTCGGGCCTCGTCGCCAGCCATGATCAGTCCTGGGGCTGGTCAGATGCGCGGCAGAGCTGACAAGAATGTGCTAGAAAGAGATGCTCAAAGCCTCAACCTTGCAGTCCTTGCTCGACCCGACGGCGACGCATACCCGTCAATATGGGCAGATCGATGTGGAGCAACCCGAATGCCGATGACTGGCGGTCTCACGTTCCGATAAAGCAAGCCAGCAACCACTAAAGAGGAATTCGGGGAACCGTCAGACGGTCAGATATCTAAGTCTACCGCGTACGGAGGACCCAAGGACGCCCTTCCGGCTGACCGTTGGCGGGTCCTGTAACGCTCAGCGGCTGAGCTGGCTGGATTTCTAGGCTTGCTGGAAGCTGGCGGATGGTGCACAGGGACCCCCGGAATTCACAGAGAAGCAGACCCGCGGATCCATGACGGTAGAGCAAGCCCCCGCGGTTGTGTCACAGGGAGCCAGCATCCAGGAAGTCTCCGTATTATGTCCCCATTTCCCGCGGAAGCCATGTGGCTCGAGAATCGAGAGTCGAGCGCCACCCGGGCAGCCTTTCCAGTTTCCGGGAAAGCAAGTTAACAAATAAGTCGATGCCCGTGGACGTCCCCGGCGCAAGGTTCTCAAAGGCCGCCCGATGGAGTCGATGCTAACCGGCTCGGGATCAGATCAAGGTCCACTGCACACTGCCATAGGATCAGAATAATGAAGCCAAGCGGGGGCCTTACCCTTTCACTTGCCTCCTATGGTTCCAGGTACATCCTGTCCGACGTCCGTACAGGACGGAGTAATCATTATTATTCTACCTTGCATGGAGTCGGTACGGGGTCAAGTGTCCGACTCCACGGGGCGCTGCAGTTGAGACACCGAAGCGCCCACAGGGGCTTGGGTACTGACCGCAGTCACCGGTGGGACAGTTGCCCAGCGGCCGTGAACATAGTACATGATGATTCATCTCTCCCTACCTTGCGCAAGGCCGCGAGCTGAAGCCTGGAGATCCAGACCGTCGCTAATCTAGGTTTGTTCTCCCCGACCTCTAGACACGCAGCTTACCGAGGTTCACAGCCAGAAGACCTTGACGTCGAGACCATGTGCGGAATATAACAGTGCATGTAATCATGCGGTGGCTCATATGCTTGTCCCGAAGTCGGTCAGTCCTGTTTTAACCTTTGGGGGTTTCCTTGCAAGCTGCTCGAGCGTACTCCGTAGGATGGATCAAGCCAAAGAAGTTGAGTCACGAATAATGATCCAAGTTCGGGCGCCGACGGGAGTTGGACACCCTCTTAGGCTGCTCCGTCGAGTCCGTCCTACTACTCGCCACCAGGCTGCAGCGTTTCTCCTAGGCGAGGCTGGGGCGCGGAACTTGGAGATGGAGCATCGCCCAAACTGCAGGCCCAACGCTGAACAGCCCTTAGCAGCGGTTAGCCCTCCTCCGGTGGCTTCGCTACTTGGAGTCCGTCCGACCTGTCTCTGGGCTTCACAATACCCCTCCGAACCTTACTCGCATGGGGTCCGACGCGCCATTCTTTTGGGGCGTGGGCTCTACGGAGGACGCAGCGCGCTGTGCGATGTTCCCAAGTCTACTACTCGCTCGGATGCTTGCGCCTTCGCGACGCTTGCTCCTGCGCCGACGTTTGCCCCATGACATCCGAATCCAGACTGACTGATCTTCCAACTGAACAGAACTGCGGTCGCCGGCCGGTCCATTTCCACTTGACTGCTCGTCGATGCGTTTTCCGGGAAGCCAAGATCCAGGTCGGTCGCAAATTCGTCAGCTCCGAGGTCCTCGAGTTTGACCCTTTTTGACTCCGTACCCTCCTTGCTAAAGGTTCCAATTTCGTCCTCGAACCTCACGAGGTGATGCCCTCGACTCGGTAGTCATGGCAGGGCCTGCCTTTTTTTCATTTTAATTTTCTTTGTCTTCCTTAGCCGCGGCCTGAACGAGACTGGGACCACTAAACTTATCGTTAGTCGACAATGAACACTATCAACCCATCCGGATCCACAGGCACGAGGGCCAGGAGTTTTAGTTTCCAGATGGCAAGATGAAATGCAAAGATTTTCACCCTCTGCTCCAAACTCAGTAGTTTGCGGCGCACTACGATGCAAACGAGCAGGTTCATTCCTGGTGCGACCGACTGCCATCCAGGACGAGTATCAGCGTCCAAAAAAAATCCAAGCTGAGTGCAGATCTAATGGCAACGGGTTATTACGTTCGGTGGCTGGTCCCAGTGTCCAGAACTATTCTCGCTCTTCAGACTTCGCTTCATCCTACTACCACTTTTAGCTCCAACGGGTTACGGTGTGGACTTACTCTCAGGCCTTTTACTTGCTAGTTAACCTCGCAGTAGTGGCTCTGACACAACAAACCAAGCCGCCAGACATGCTCCGATGCTCGATGCATATTGCCTGCAAGTTGTGAGTCAGTACGGAGTAGTCTCGTCTGACAATCTTCTCACGCCTTCAAGACAGAAAATTTCCTAAAGAGGTCAATCCTGGATAGAAAGCGAAAGCTGTCAGCTAATCATTGCAAACTAATGCTAGCCAGAGGTCACAGACTACGGAGTACTCCGTGAACAGGGAATAATGGAGCTGCATGGACTCCTTACAAGGCTCCGGCATGCCCACGCTTACCGCACTCCACAGATGAGGAGTTGCGGCTGCGTGTCCTTAAGCGACTCTTCTACGGAGAATGTCCGTACGCAGTATTACTTTACTACTACTAACCTGTCTTGCAAGCACCAGGGCTAATCATCTACTGCTCCGTTCTCTGTACGGAGTACATGAACGGGATTTACGACATCGCATCAAGTTGGTCTTCCTCATCCTTGCCGCGATTCGGTGTCTCTGCTTTGATCCCTTCTTTCGCCCACCGGGGCTCGAGCCGTCGACAAAGGAGCCAGTCCAAGGTAAACATGGGATCCAGGACTTCAGACAGGCTGGCTATAAAAATGGCTCCACAATCCTGTATCATATCACATCAATTTAAAGGTGCACATGTCCGATGCACGTTGCAGCCGCAATGCAGCTACTAAGGCATGACAATAATAATCCCCTTTTGGCCGTGTTAGATGTGAGATTTCCGCAACGGACGCCATCCCGCGCCGTACTCCATGCAGTATGGAGTTTATCGTACGCAGCAGCAGCCATCCCTGCTCATAAGTCACCCGGCGATCCAGATCACGTATGTAGATGTGGATAGCTGAAAGGGGCACAGGTCCTACTTCCCCTTTCAGATCATAACGCCTATTCGGTCAGCGGGTCCAACTTGCCAGATGATGCAACACAGATCCCTTATTCGAGACCGTATCTACGGAGTACTACTCCGTACACAGTGATGCTACTGTGTGTACGCCTTCGCTGACGCTGCACTCCACGTCGAGGTGCAGTCATTAATTAAATCGGACCGATTGGTTGTCGATAACCTCGGCTTTTACTCAGATAATCAAGGCGGAGAAAAAAGCATCTGCCTCACCGGTGTCTTTGTCCTCCCTTTCACGCCGTACATAGTCTTTGTCGGACAAGTCCGTTTCTAATTCCGGCATGCCTTGGGGAAGTTAAATGGCACAGGTGGATCTTTTCTTCGTTTGTTCGCTTGCTTACTTGCTTGCTTGCTTTTTGACTGCTCCTGTGTCACTGGACCTGGAGCTGCTGACTTGTGTGGGCATTTTGTTGTCTGTGTACTCCGTATTAGGCACTCGAAAATGCCTGTCATACGCTGTAAAGCCCTCTGTCCTCGGAAGATCCTCTCATTCATCTGCATTGTAAGACGAAGGGAGAATTTTGCTAGATTTTTGGATATCACAGGGTAACAAGATGATTCAATTTGGTCGTTTCTAGTGATTAGTTCCACCAGGATAATTCCCGGCTGCTGGAGAATTATGCAACCCTTAATGTATGCTAGAATGGCCATCAGAGACTACCAAAGATATAACAATCAAGTCAAAGCCTCCGGCTTGGGATTGCATGCATGAAGCTGTAAGTGGTATGGAATAGCCCCTCGGCGACAGGTGGCTTACGTTTCATGGGGGGCAGTTGGCGCAATTTTATAAAAAGTTGACGTAGCTGCGATATAGAAATCACAGAGGCATCGCTGACGGAAATTTCGCGCAAGATAGATAAACAGGCAGGCTTGCTTCTCTCCAGGGCTCAATATTAGTAAACACAGTGCAGTTTTGCTGTTCTTCGATCCCATCTGCAGACTCCTCCTGGTCGCGGCCGCAACACGCATGCATTATGTGTCGACGTCATTGCCTTCCGCTTCTCAGAACACGCCGCGTGCGAACCTCCGAGCAAGCCAAGCACCAACAAGACGCGACCGTGTCAACCACGGCTATTATCATGACCGGGATTTCACCATAGAATTAGCCTCGAGACGCGAATTGACTCTTCTTCGGCATGGCTAGCCATGAGTTGAAGGCGTCACTGTCCGGAGAGGATCCCGTACGTTTGCCAGATTTCCCCGCTTGACTTGAGGACCCTTTCAAGCTAATCTTGTCGGATCGGAGAGCCATGGAGAGTCGATCAGCGACTCAGAGCTCCATAACCAGTTAGAGGTAAGTCTGATCACCTGTCCGGGTATGAGTTCCGTTGGACTGACGATGAGCTTCCTTTTCTCCCTTCGCAGGTCGTTTTCAGTCCGGATAGTAACCACCGTCGAAAATCCTCCCTTGTCTGCGGCGATGACCCCAAACTCGCGCGGCGCCATGACCACCAGTCCGACAGAAACACTGCCTGCTTCGTGCACTCCCTTCTCTCCGGAGAATGGACCGAGCCTTCGAACAAGCTCGAGGACATCGTGGAGATCAGGAGTCCGGTGACCGACGAGGAGTGCGCCATCAACGAGACCAAAATCCCGGAGAATGAGCGGGCCTCAGCTGTCGACTACTCGAACCGGAAGGACGAGGAGGTTACGCCCGCCGTCGTCCAGTCGCGGCTCTTGACCAAGAAGCAGCTGTCGGACATGGCCTGGAATGTGCGCAAGCTGTCGAAAAAGCTGGGCAGCATCAAGCTCAAGCTCAAGGTCAAGACCGTCTTCCTTGTGACCAAGGCGCAGGACGAGTCCCTGGTCGGCCTGACGAGGGAGGTCACGCAGTGGCTTCTTTCCCCGGAACGCGACACCCCATACACCGTCTACGTGGAAAAGAGACTCGAGAATCATCCGGATTTCAACGCTGCCCGGCTGATCGAGGAGGAGCCCTCGGCCGAGGGCAGGCTGAAGTACTGGGATAGCCGGCTTGCGCAGGATCACCCTCAGATGTTCGACTTCGTCATCACTCTTGGAGGCGACGGGACGGTGCTCTACACCAGCTGGCTGTTCCAGCGTATCGTGCCTCCGGTTCTTTCCTTCTCCCTGGGCTCCCTCGGGTTCTTGACCAAGTTCGACTTCGAAAACTACCAGAAGACGCTTACGAGTGCCTTCCGAGATGGGGTCATCGTCAGTCTAAGGCTGAGGTTCGAATGTACTATCATGAGAAGCAAACCGCGCGAGCAAGATCCGCGCCAGAAGAGAGACCTGGTAGAGGAGCTTATCGGGGAGGAGTCAGAGGACACTCTGACCCATACGCCAGACAGGGTGTTTGAGATCCTGAACGATGTCGTTCTGGATCGGGGTCCCAATCCAAGTACGTATATCCCTCACAGGTCCGTTTGCTTGATTTCTGGCTTTAGTTGCTTACAGAGCTGCATAGCGATGTCTTCAATTGAACTATTCGGCGACGACGAGCATTTCACAACGGTCTTAGCCGACGGAGTTGTCGTCGCAACTCCCACGGGATCAACTGCCTACAATCTCGCCGCTGGAGGGTCGCTATCGCACCCGGAGAACCCAGTCATCCTCGTTACCGCCATTTGCGCGCACACATTATCATTCCGGCCGATCATCCTGCCGGATACCATTGTCCTGCGGATGGGCGTGCCATATGATGCCCGCACAAGTTCGTGGGCGAGCTTTGACGGGCGTGAGAGGTGAGTTTGGTTCAAGACGGAAACATGAGTGGACTCGAATTAACACGGAGAATCAGGATTGAGCTACATCCCGGTGACTACGTCACAGTCTCCGCATCCCGGTATCCCTTCGCAAATGTTCTACCTCCAGGACGGCGGAGCGAGAACTGGGTACAGAGCATCTCAAAAACGCTGAATTGGAATTCAAGACAGAGGCAGAAAGGCTTCAGGTGACGCAAAGACATGGGGGATTTGACGGCTGCAAAAGCAATCTAGAATCAAACTTCTTATTCTGCTGGAGCCCATGACAGCGTTGTCACGGAAAATAATTGCGATTCCCGGTGTTATATACGGAGTAAATGTAGTCATGAAAGGAGATTGGATGGTCAGAGGCATGTCACATGCCTTATCTACTTAGTCAGGGATTGATCGGGATAATGAAAGCGAGATACACCACTCAAGCTGATAGAAGAAGATCTGAAGAAAGATCCAGAAAAATACTACTGAACGACAAAAGTCTCTGATGATGGAGAACAGGCTCCACCGCTACTCTGCTATGCTGTTGGACTGTTGGAGGGAGGGAGCGGAGCGCTGTTCTCTAGAAGATTCGTGCGCTGTGGTTCCCCCGGCAGCCTCGCTAAGCAGCGGGAGCTATAAAAAGGCCCCTTGCATCCCGCGAAGAATTTTTGCCCTTCAACCTCACCAAGGCTCTGCTCTCATCACAACTTGAGAGCAACCCATTCTTGGGCAGCAGCAGGAGAAAAATGTGTCTCCTGCTGCGGGCAGGATCGGGGTCTGTGATGTCCTATCCCATTCTCGTTTTTCACAGACGATCTTGCTTTCTGGACAACACTAACCGTGGGCGTGTCTGTGGGACTCGCCCTTCGAACCCGCAACCAGCATTCACAGCAAATGGTGAGTACGATCGTTTTCTATTTCTACATGCCCTTGAAACAACACAGCCTCCTTCCGATGATGAAACTTCCTTCCACATTCGCAGTTTCCACGCTAGCCGTCGCCTTGCGAACCCATTCTAGACGTGCTCTGTGCGCAAATCTTCCTTGGATGTCTGATCTTGTTATTTGATTGCCTGGCGCTTCTGTTTACTTCATCTCTTGGTTAATGAGTGGAGCGCTAACGGGTCATCAGGACTCTAGATGATTCTTGAGCGATATTGGATGTTCATCGTCGACGATGAATGAGAGTTGACGGGTTCGTCGTAGGAACACCTCGAGCGCGAAACATATGTTCTGTGACATCTTGATATATGTTTGAGTGCTTGACGAATCTCCGGGAAATCCTGGCCGTCGTGTAATGAAGTGAATGGCCTGGCCGTGGCAGAAGTCAATGTACTCTGGATATACTCACTGTAGCCGTTTCCACTAGATAGTGTTTCATTATACAGGATGTAGAGATGATAATTCGCGTTTTGGATGTGAATCTTTAGATATTTTTCTGTGCAATTCTGAGGTGATACCCGTAGCTTTCTCCATTGACCCCTCATAGGCTTTTGATCAAGCGAGCATAATCTTCCAGTAATATTGAAACCGCTGCTCTATGTTAAAGTATCTCCATTTCCTACAAGTGAAATGGAGGAAGTGAAATTTTTGGGTGTCGCAATTCTGCGTTTTAGGCCTGTTTTCTCGAGATTGCATAGCCGGCGGTTTGCTCTCCCGTACGAAACGTCCGTACAGACGACACCAGCACCGCATACAGAGCGCGCGCGGAGATGAAGTGTATAACTGCCGCGCATTGAACGCCTCCGCCTTCAACCCTCCCAATTATACTGCCAAAAATGTTATAACGAGCCTCTCTCTCCATTATTTCACGACCTCTACCGCTGAACGAAGCTCTAAACTACATCCCGCTGTCCCATCGACGTCTTTCCTTTCCGTCACCCGCATCCTCCCATCTATCCCCTTTCACCCCGAGACGACCACCACCAACCATGTCCTCCTCCGCCAGACACTTCTCCCTCAGCGCCGGCGGCGGCAGCGGCAGCGGCTCGACCCCCGCAAACGCTGCCGGCGGAGAAAACGAGAACAACCCCCAGTACCAGCGCCGCCATGCGTCGTCGATCGGGCAGCCGAGTCCCGGGCTGCGGGTGCCGTCGAACCGCAAGACCATCTACGACCGACACCTCAACCGGAGTCGCAATGCGGACCTGAGCCGGGCGAGCTTCGCGTATATCTTTGCGGAGATGGTGTCGTACGCGCAGAGGAAGGTGACGGGGATACAGGATTTGGAGAAGAGGTGAGTTCGCCGTTGCGCGTGTGGGATGTCTTTTACACCAGATGTGATTGGGATTGCCGTGTAACGGCTTCTTGAAAAGATCAATTGAAAGACCATACGACCTGTATAGAGCATCTTAAAGCTGACGATCATGCCATCCATCCACCAGACTAAACGAGCAAGGCTACCCCCTCGGCCTCCGCCTCCTCGACCTCCTCTTCTACCGCTCCATGTCGACCTCGACCTCGTCCTCCTCCCTCACCAGCTCCTCCTCGACCACCTCGTGCCCACCCAACCGGCCCCTCCGCATCCTGCCCCTCCTGCACCTCATCCACGGGCCCCTCTGGCGCCTCCTGTTCCAGCGGCCCGCTGACGCCCTCGAGCACTCGGTCTCGCCGCAGACCCCCAACGAGTACATGATCACGGACAATGACCCGCTCGTCAACACGTACATCAGCGTGCCCAAGGAGATGAGCATGCTCAACTGCGCCGCCTTCGTGGCGGGCATCATCGAGGGTGTGTGCGACGGGTGCGGGTTCGAGGCGAAAGTCACGGCGCATAATCAGCCGACGGACATGTGGCCGAGTCGGACGGTGTTCTTGGTGCGGTTTGGGGACAGTGTCATGGAGAGGGAGAAGATGCTGGAGAGGGCGGGGGTGAAATAAAAATAAAATAACCTGGAATGAACGGTGACGTTTTTGACGTGTTCAGGATCTTCCACCACCCTCTCCCGTGATCTATCTATATATCCGCCGAAGAAAAAGGGTGTAGGGATTGAGTTAAGGAGACCTGAGAAAAGGGGGGCCTCATATTGTTACTGTTATCGTTGAGACGGGTATTCATCAGCAATGGCGTTACGGGAGGGTTGTTTATTTGGGTTTGAAGATATATTCGACGATTGTTGCTATGGCAGGGCGTTACGTTGCATTCACTCACAGAACAGAAGCATTGGCTGCTTCTCTCTTTTTCTTCACCTGGACATATTACCGCGGGATTAGAAACGTCGCGGAGATGTACGCATATGGTGTGTATGTACTGTACATTCAGATCAGGTCTCGGGGCCAATCGTTGGATTCGATTAAAGCGTCCCTTACTACTGCAGTCTATGTGTCTCAAGGAGGCGCCTGCTTGCTACATTTTGCCTCAGAGATCTAATTAATTAGTTGACCACTCGAGTCCTCTTCAAAACAAAATGAAGACTTGGGTGTATACTCCTACACCAAAAACAAGAAATGCATATCTATCTCAGGTCCCGTGCCATGAAAAAATGAGTCATTATGCACAATAGAATATAATAAACTACCCAGATGGTTTGAATACCCCGAACGCCAGCAACAAGATGCGCGCGCATATACCCGACATTAATTAATGAATTAGGTGTCTTTCTCTCATGAAGCAACGCTCTCCACCCGCCGCCGCTTGTCCCGGTCATCATACGGTGAATGGCTCCGTTTCCTGCGGCCCCTGTCTTCATAATCCCTGTATTGGTCTCTGGAACGGTCTCTCCGGTCATCCTCTCGATGTCTGTCCCGATCATCGTAACGATCTCTCCAACCGTCGTCCCGATACCGCCTCCTGTCATCGTACCGATCTCTGGACCTGGATCTGGATCTCGACCTCCGTCTCGGTGGTGGTGAACGCGACCGCGACCGCGACCGCGACCGTGACAGTGACCGTCGTCTGTCTCTGTCTCTGTCCCTGTCCCTGACCGCACTGGCGTTGGCACCCGTCGGTCCCCTGTCACGATCATCCCGGCGGTCTCGGTCTCGATCGGGCAAGAATCGCTCATCCTTGATGCCCAGGGGGACGCCGTCACGGCGGCTGCCTCCTCCGCGCGGTCGGTTATCGAGGATGCCCTCGCCCCAACGGCCCGTGTCTTCGGTTCTGAGATCCTTATACTTGGTCCTTCCCTTCTTTCCGAGTTTGGTCAGATCTCGGATCTGCATGTACTGTGGCAGCGTCTCGCGGTTCACGTCGTCCACGAACTTGCTGCCCATGGGGTTCCGCTTATTCAGGCCCTCACGCTCCAGCTGGTCCTGGAAGAAGGCACCCTTGTGGAAGTAGCGCTGCATGAAGCCCGCCTGGCCGCGGGTGGCCTCGCGCTCCTCCTTCTGCTTGGCCAGGAACTCGCGGTCCTCGCGCTCGCGCTCCTCCGCGGTGAGGTTCCGGCGGCGCTCGATCTCCTCGCGCTCCCTCTCCGCGGCCTCGATGGCCTCGCGCTGGCGCTTGATGCGCTTCAGCTCCCGGAGCTTCCACGCGGCATACTCCGCTTCGGGGTCGAGCCCGTCCCGGTCATCAACGGCGTCCTCCTCGCCTTCCTGCGCGACTATCTCGTCGTCATCCCACTGCTTCTTGCTCTCCGTGCGGGCGATTGCCTCCTTCTCGAGCTGTTCCCGGACAAGCATGTCCGCCTTCTCCTGCCGCTGTGCCCGCCGGGCTTCCGCCTCGGCGGCAGAATCAGCGGACGCAGGGGCCGCGGGTCCATTCGTAGCACCCTGACCGTTACGCTTATCTTTCTTGATGAACGTAGGCCGCAGGAGCATTCTCTTCGGAGTCTCCTCTTCAGAGCTCTCCTCTTCCTCCTCCTCTTCCTCTTCTTCCTCTTCCTCTTCACTTTCCTCTTCTTCCGCGGCAGCAGCAGCTACTCTCCCCGCCTGAGCGGCAGCCGCAGCGGGCTTAGCGGCCGCTTTCGCCTTCGCAGCGTCTTCATCATCGATCTCCTCCTCCGTCACGAACCCCTCCTCATCCTCATCTTCAATCTTCACCTCCTGAACCCCCTTTGTAATCTTCCCCGTCGCAGCTGCACCTGCCGGAAAAGAGGTCGCCTTCGGTGGCTGTGCCTGCTGCTTCTGCTGCTGTAGTTGCTGTTGTCGCCGCTGCGCTTCCTGCTGTTGCTGCTGCTCCTCCTCTTCCTCTTCTTCGTATTCCGACTCTGAGGGCTCTTCGGCGATCGGTTTTCCGGGGCGGTAGCGCTTCACCGGCTTCATAGGGTTCGCCGTCATGCCACGGCGGGCGCCAGGGAGAGTTGGTGGAGGCATGGTGTCGACGGCGGCGGCGGCGGAGGCCGCGACGAGAAAGTCGGGTGAAGTTGTTAAAAGTTAGCGGTTGCCTGGATTGAAACGAAGTCTCTTGACCGTCCCGCGACCGTGGGAAGTAGAGACTACTGTGTCTCCTATTTGAGGACACAGAGCAAGCCGCTTCTGCGTGCCGCGCTGGGGTATCTTGGATGCGGAGAGGTCGTGCGGCGCGTTGCGGTTCCAAGTCCGACGGGAAGCTTGCCACGGCCGTCTTTGGATGGAGCGCCTCGCGGGATGCCCTATTGTCACGTGACCTATACCAGGTATGCCTCGAGTGACAACTTGATTGTTTCCGTCCACCCCTGGGCTGGTGGTCGTGAGATTAAAGGTGAAGTAGAATTGGGGAGATTAATCGCATGGTTTTGTTATCTATTTGTCAAATGGAGCTCCAGGTGATGGTATTAGAATACTCGCAGATACACCACATGCAAAATATTTAAAGCATTCCATACTATATACGAGCATATGCATATATACTATTTCGTTCTTGAATTATGGGAAGTATTTACAGTAGAAGGTATGCATTAAAAGAAGCAAGGGAGATAGAACTTGGACTATAACGTACGGATAATTATGATTTTTTTTAAACGCACGTTGCAATGCACTCTTTAGGCCCCTAAATTTCCTATATCAAGGACACTTGACGAAGATATTGTGCACAAAATGCATTGTGTTCACATATATATCTATCCATAGAATTGGATCTCGCATTAGGAACCCAGAGTCCTTTGAAGGAGATGTATTAAAGTACATTACTCTCCAAACCACAAAGCACGTTAGAAACTAAAAGGAAGGTCATCCAAGGTTTCCAAGGTTAGCGCCGATGCAATCAATAACAAACAAGCCACTATCGATTGTCAAAAAGATACTTTTCATACTCGAAGTCAATTTTTTTGCTGAATGCATCGGCTCGGTTCCCTTGGCTTATCTGTTACTTATCGTCCTTTGTGTACTCTCTCCACTTGCTGCTATTTTGGTCGACAAAGATGTCAAGGGGCAAAGCACCCCAAGGTTCTGTTCTAGTCTCAAGAAGGGACACAAAAGGCAGCAGTTGCGGTCAATTACCGAGGGTTTACAAGCTACAAAAGGAGTCTCGTCCTCTAGACTTTATTATATAAAACTCGTGTTAGCGGTGATACCCAGGTCTAGCAGTTGGTCTATATACAGCACATAAGCACCGAGTATATACGTCACGAAAAACTCTGACGAGCTGGATACAGATCAGACTTCCACGCTTATAACAGCGATATATAGGCACCTTGCCCGTCGGACAGAATATAATGCTCCAGTGAGCTGTATTATCAACATCCACAGCCTCACAGACAATGTCGAACTCTTTCGATTGCGGTCGATGGACAGCCCAGAAAGACGCGACAACAGGACTCCAATGCTGTATTGCGCACCGCCAATCACACATGGTCATCTATTTTGATAACAGAGCAAGAGACCGTTTTGGAAGAGCTCGCAGAAAAATGCCATGCCACGAGAGAACTTGCTTGGGGTAATTATATTGTTCCAGGGATCAATTGTAAGGAATACGAACAACGTTTTGTCAATAGCAAGTGCGTGCATTATCAAAGTACGTGGACTGATCACTTGTTACTGTCGTTGATGCTTGTATTGGGCAATGAAACATTCGAACTCTACACTGACATTACCTATTACCAGATCGGAAGGAAGTTGCCCGCACTGCGCATCCACACAGCAGAATACCGCTATTGTCGAGAGAATTCCGACATAGCCCTCCTCGCCGACTAGACAACCCGCAAAGGCGAGCCGCAGTCGCCCTAGACTGCGAAATGATCGGGGTATTAGGGATAGGGAACGCGCAGAGCGAGCTCGTGCAGCTCTGCGCCGTCGATTTCCTCACCGGCGAGGTCCTCATTGACAAGTACGTAGTCCCCACCCGCGAGGTCGTCGACTGGCGTACGAGATATAGCGACGTCACGGAATCTCTGTTGGAACAGAAGAAGGCCGAAGGGCAGACCTTGAACGGCTGGCGGGAGGAAGAGCTATGGATGTATGTCGACGAGGACACTATCCTCGTCGGCCATGCCTTGAACAATGATCTCGAGGCGCTGAGAATGGTACATACGCGTGTCGTGGACTCGGCGATCTTGACTAAGAAGGCAGTATCCTGTTATTGTTACCGCACGTGGAAACTCAAGGCGCTGTGTCAAGAGCTGCTTGGAAAGGAGGTCCAGAACGATGCTGCAGCGAGGCACGATTGTCTTGAAGATACTTTTGCGGCCCGTGATGTTGTTCTGTTCTGTATTCAATATCCTGACAAACTGGAAGCTTGGGCTAGTTGATACAGGGACACGTATGCGTTTGCGGGCATCGTTTACGGATGTAAGGGTGGTAGCTCAGCCATTGTCCATGTCGCATGATAACTGTACAGACACCGTCTATTGTCACATTAAAGGATAGAGTCAAATTAGACTCTATGAAAAATCAAAATGCTTCGGATAATAGTCTCATAACTGCAATATTATTCCAGTAAGACGGTAAAGAAAGGAAAGTCGGAAGTAGAGTCTACTGAGTTTGTCTTGGAAGATGGAAGAGAAGGCCATTAAAACCACGTGACACCGCGTCACGCGAACGCGCCAGCGAACATCTCCATCGGCCGACTGCTTATCGAGGTGATACATCCATCGCAGCAAGCCCTTCCTACTTCCAGCACATCCATTCTATCTTCTCGATAACCTCGAAAACAACAATTGCTCCCCTATATCCCAACCAATCCCACACCGTCAAATCCCATCTAAAAACAAAACCCCCCATCCGTCGCCATGTCCCTCCAAACCCCCCGCGTCCTCCCCGCGCACCTGCACGCCTTCCACCCGTCGAGCGCCGGCCCGCGGCAGACGCAGACGGTGCGGCTGCTGGGCACGGTGACGGCGCTGCGCGGCGACACGGCGACCATCACGTGCGGGAACCACGGCGACGTGACGTTGGTGCTGAAGCCGGATTCGCACCTGCAGATGGGGAAGCTGGTCGAGGTCGTGGGCAAGGTGGTGGATCTGCCGGGGGGTCAGGTAAGCTTCTGGACTCTGGACTGTTCCAGCTAGCTAGGGGGTCTTGCGGGTTTGAGATAAGCGGATGTTAATATGTTATTGTCATATATAGGGCCTCGGCGTCCGTGTCCTGGGGACATTCGATTGGGGGAATCCCGCGAGTTGCGGTGCGTATTTATCCCTTGTTTTCTATCTGAGATGAAAAATAACAGGAAGTGGCTGACTGAACGTGTACAATGCAGACTACAAGATCTACGAACATGTCGTCGAAGTGACGCACCGGTACAAGGAGCTCTTCTACGATGCGAATGAATAAGGGATTGGAAAAAAAAAGGAAAGGGAAATAATTAGAATAGAAGACAGGGAGGATTTCCTACTTTGACATTTTCCGAGAGAGTCCGCAGGCGTGGTGCATACGAACGTGAATAATGGCTTTGCCTTGTCATGATATGATTATGATAGGAGATGGGAAAAGGAGAGAAGAAAAAGACGTCGAAGATACCCCTCTATCAATAATAGAATTCTAAAGGGCCGAACTGCGTGAGCATGATACGCATTCAAGAGATTCTGGAGAGTTGCATGGACGGGTCGGGAGATAATCCTGGGCGAATGATTGACACAAAAGCAAACCATGTTCCATGGGATTTGTGCATATGTCATCCCGCAACTTTAGACCTGGCTGGGAACAGTCACCGACAGATGATGCATGTGAAGTACGCTCGGGTACTGGAGCACCTTCCTAGGACGATAACTACAGTTCAAAGCAGGAATGTATAGTACGAAGAAATGCCAATATCGCCAGTTCAGATACCATATCCATTCGCACTAACGCTAATGCTGTGCTTTCCTTCGGAGTAAGCACCTAAATCCCTTTCCCTAATATCCCAAGCAACCGGACTTATTCCTCCGCCTCAAACAGCCGTCCCTGTGAATGTGGGTATAACTATGTACAAAAAATTCCACTGACGAACGCGAGAATATTCCTCAATCGCGATAACATTCGTTGAAGGACTATCATTCATTCCATGTAGTCTCTCCCACACCGTGCGCCGGTGAAAAATGCAAATGAGCGAGTGGAAAAAAAAGGAATTCGCAACCAGACTCGAATCTGGTGGTGCAAAGGATGATCCCGTACATGCAAAAGAACAGAAATAACCATTTCCTGCCTCGAACCAGACACGAGAAGCTGAAACAAGATCGAATCGACCAACGCCGTCGCTAAAAATGATCAGTGCGTAAACATGCAAGTATTTCTTCATGGCTGGACGCCAGGTGTCGCCTACGAATTAGGCGTGTTTGTGTTGGATTGCTGTTGTTGTGTCATGTTCGAGGACGTTGCGACGTCCGCGGTTTGTTTGCCGTTACCTGGAGCTGTAGGTTCCGCTCCTTTCCCTCCAGCATCCATATGTTGTGGATTCAGCGAGTCGGAGCTGAAAAAGCCAGATTCTGGAAGTTGTGAATTCTGATTGTGGTGGTCACCCGTCGAATGAGGGAAGATCATGTGTCCGAATTGTGAATTATGAAGGTTTTCCTTCTGGACCGAAGGATCAGAAAGAATTGCGTTGATCAGGTCTTCATCACTCGCAGAAACACTGAACGTCGTAGACTGTCCGTGCTTCTTGCGCTCTTCCCCATTGTCCTCGGCATCAGAGCCGACTGGAGACACATAGTCGGATGGGGCCCAATCGGCCCAGTTACCGCTAGCAGGGCATTTTGGCGGCTCAAAAGGGTAGAACGAGTCTGTCTGTGCAACCGACGCAGCATCTTCATCGAAGATGTCCATTATCATACCATCGATGACCTCGTAGTTGCCCGCCCGCGGACTGTTGCCATGGATCGAAGGGAGATCAGGGATATCCCCTCCGAAGTGCTTGCTAAGCTTATAGTCACGAGGCGTCAACCCGGAGTTTCCTCCCTGGGCACGCTGAAGCTTCTCAGCAGTCAGCTTTGTTGGTGTCGTCTTGGTGGACTCATCCCTTCTCTTCTCCGCCGTGGGTGAGACACACGGCAAAGAATGCCTCCTTTCTCCATTCGGCCGAGGGGTCCGTCGCTTGGGAGTCGGAGTGGAGGGGGGTTCAAATTCAAATTTTGAACTTTCGAAGAGATCGTCAAGATTATCATTATTATTATTCACACCATGGGTTTGGGGAGGCTGGTTTTCCTTGTCCTGGGGCCCGCCATCTGATGCCCGTGAAGCCATCCGGGGGCTGCTGCGTCGGGGACTGTTCATCAAGGAGTCACCCAACTCCTTCATCGCTCCTTCCTCGTGCGAATTTGGGAACAAGGCCCTCCGAACAGGCCTGGGGGTGAGATTGTTCTCAGAACCTGGAATGTTGCGAGTTTCGAGGTTGCGCGCAGGGCTCGATTGAATTGCTCGACGCAGCGCCTCCATAGCATCTTGCTCCTGCCAACGGTTCTCCGCGGTATCCGTCGTCCTCCTAGGCTCGACGCTGTTCGCGCGGCGCCGCTTTGAGGGAGGCTCCTGGATGTCTCCATCATTGTCGTGATCATTCTCCACATGGGGAGTGGTTCCCTCATCCGCAGCTGGAGAGGAAGCGTCCGTTGGACCCGGAGAGGATTCTGCAGGCTTCATTGTCTGAGCCTTACTGCGGGCTCTTGTAGCGGTACCGCCATTCGACAAGGGACCCTTGCGATTTCTCGAAGGGCGCTTCCTCTTGTCTTTTGGAGGCTTGTTCCACTTGTTCTCTGGCCGCATGTTCTTGAATTTGTGAAGCCACAAACCACAGGGATTGCAAAGAAGGATCTGCACGAAGTCGTTGTCTGTATCAGCCAACGTCTTCTTGAAGATCTTGAACTTGGTGACCCTGTCTTCTTCGTCTTTCTCCAGCACTTGCCAGAACAACATCGTCGGATCTTTGCAATATTCGTTTGCATCCTGCTCGCTGCCCTCAATGTCTTTCGACCAGGCCCTTCGCCAAGTGGGTGTTTCGATTGCTCCACAGTTCTCACAGTAAGGCGGAATCTGACCATCTCGGACACACTTTTCGAGGCGCGCCTGAACCTGTTTCAATCTCCTCGCACCCGCTCCGCTCCGGACCTTACCTTCCTCTATAGGCTGCGGGGCAGGCGTTTCCATGTTGGGAAGATCACTCATTGGGCCAGCCCATGAGTGAGGGTGTTGCACAGTGCCCGGCGGCGGTAGTACAGGGTCGCTTGCAGGGATGGCCTGCATAAGCTGCTCAACCTCGCTTTGCGACATGGGGGCAGGCGCCAGAGGCTTCGGTGCCTGTCTGGCACTGGCTCTGGAAGAAGGCCTAGAAGAAGGCCTGGATCCCGTGACCCTTGTTGGCTGACGTGGAAGTGGAGGAGCCTGCTCTGTCGAAGACTGATCTACAAGCCCATCGCTTGCCAAAAAGTTGTCATGGTGGTGGTGATGGTGATGATGATGCCCTTGAGCGGGAGGAAGGTTGGCAGGCGAAGCGGCTGCAGCCCCAGTGTCTACAGGCCGCTCCTCTGTGGTATTTCCGCTAGAGGTTGCTCTTCTGCATTCGTCCAATGGCGTCCCTGCGTCTTCATCTGCATTCGTCCGCGGGCATGCGTCGTCATCCAAGAGATCTTCTATCGGACCGCTCATGAAGCCGGAATCAGGCTCCATAGGCAAAGGCGGGAGGACGGGACTAGAACGGTTAGTGAACCCGCTGTCCATGACGGGCGGCGAGGAAGGCATATTGAACGGTGGGTCAAAGATGCCCTGGTAGCGGCTCTCTTCCGGCGAGGTAGCGGGGGGATCGGTAGAGGGACGGTCATCACCCATCGAGTAAGGCGAGGTGTAGGTCTGGGTTGATGACTCGCGCAGGAGACTTGGTGCAGGGCGGAGTCGACGAGGAAGCTCGTTTGTAGGGCGCGAAATGGGAGTTGGTGGACGGACAGGCTCTTCGTTGGACCGAGCCGAAGAGGTGGGAGGAGGATTCACAGGAGTTGGGCGGTGGATGCGAACTGAGGCAGCTGTACTTGCTACCACGCGCAATGACCCCGGCTGTCTCTCAATGTTATAGTCGTCTTTGTCTGTCCACTCTGGCCTGAACAGCTTGGCCCTCTTTCGTGGTTGTTGCTCTGTCGACTCCTCAGCGCTGCCATAGCCTGATTGTACAGATCCTCTTCGAGCGGTGTACGATGGCTGCCGTTGAAAGTCCATGTCACGCGTGGATGCTCTCGATGACGGCCGGAACGCCTCACTACCACCCCTATTGTTCTGATTGTGCTGCTGTTGCTGGCTATGTGGCCGCTGTCCACCCGGTGTTGATGTTCTGCTGGGGGGTCCAAATGTCGACTGTGCGGGAGATTGTGCCCGATAGCCCTCATTTCCGTTCCTGCTGAGTATATCTCTTGGGGTCGACCCTTCACTGAGGAGCTGGTGAAGCTTCTCAATGCCCGAGGGATCAATGGGCGAGGTTGTACGGTCCGTCAGCTGAGGCTTGTTGCGCGACAGCAAACCGGGGTTCTGCTGGAGGAAATTGGTCCACGCCTGGGCATCGAAGTCATGCGGGATGATACTGCTCAATTCTCGATACTTCTGGATGCTCTCAAGGTACTCGCTTTGCAAAACGGTGGGGACGGGAACGAGTCGAAGTCTGACCTCGAGGGTCTCCTGTGAACCTTTCGAGAAGAGGCCGAAAACATTTTTGGTGACACGCCCCGTCACCAACGTTTTGGACTGGTGGGCTGGCGCGTTGGGTGTGGGAGAGGCTGAGGCGAGGACCCATGATAACATTCCTTGGCCCACCAAGGGCGTCTCGTATTCGGAGTAGTCGTAGGCATACACTGTATAATCCTGGCCTAGCTTGGCCACCAGCTCAGGGCTGCATTGTGAGGTGAGTCACTGTCACTAGCCGGCTGCCGAAATGGAAGCGGGGGGGGGGGGGGGGGGGGGGCACACCTGGCAGACACAATGGCTTGGATACATGTCTTCAGCTCAATGACCCCGATCTGGGTGTTCTCGTCCAGGTAGGCGGTTTGGACGTCGACCAGGTGAGGCCACCGAGCAAGGCAGTTGGTCTTACTCTCATCGAAGGTGTAGAGCACCTTCACTGTGGATCACGACAGCAGCATCAGATTAGAGCGTCCCAAATGCATGACCGGAAGGGACTTACGCCTCATAGGCCGGACGGATATACCGTCCTGCGACTCCATGCTGCCGCCAGCGGGTACGTTGTGACCATAAGAAGAGAGGTATGTGAGAGGTGGAGTGTAGGATTAGGATTAGGATCGTGTGAGCCAGTCGAAGACGGTGTTTAAATAACCAGGAGGGCCGAGGAGTTTCGGGTAGGGATGTCCCGTCGGCTTCGGGTGTGTGTGTTCGAGCGAAGGTTGTGTGTGGAGGGCGCGTCGTGTAGTCGTCGTGAACTGGCTTTGGGGTATCGAGGGATAGTCGAGATGAAATTAAGAGCGTGAGTCTCGTTGCAAGTTAGGCAACTGTGCAAGTCCCCGGCTAGAGAGACCCGTCGACTAGGAGAATGGGCGGGAATGCAGATGCACGCCGTTTCGTGCTGGTATGGAGAAAGCACGAAGCTAGGACCGGTCCGGTATGCAGGATCGGATCGAGCGTGGTATATATATAAGCGGGAGAAAGTGGAGGTCCGTCAGATATATGGGAGAAGAAAAGGGGAAGGGAAAACCCCTCTAAGGAGAAACGGCCGCCTTGCCGTTGCAAGCCAGAACGGTCAATGGCTTCGACGGGGAGGGGGGAGAGGGTGGGAGAGTGGTAAAGAGATCCCTTGGTAGGTTGAGTTGCTGCGTGAGACCCGAATCTTTAAGTGGTCTCGCAGCGTGTCATGCCCGCGCGTCGTGACGCAGCCAATCGCGGCCTCGGGAGAGGAGGACGCCAGACACGGGCGCAACACGGTCTGCACGCTCGACACGTGACCGCGGAGCCCGCGCGCCAAGCCTCGTGCCCACGCCTCGAAAGAGCCTCCAGGACAGGACAGGACAGGACGGTAGTTAGGTAAGAGGCCTCGTCCGCAATCTCTAGTACGCAGCAATCGCATCGCAGCGCCCTTCGTTGACAATACGGCACCATGTCGGACCCCAAGATTCAGTATGTCTCTTACCCCTTCGTGCTCATAGTCTATTATTGTCTGGGTTGCGCACCTGCGCAGGCCCCTATCAGAGTTAATGCTAACCACTCCACCTCACAGGGACCTGCTCAACAAGCCTCGCAGCGAGCTCACGTACGTTTTTAATCACCTAGTCCTCTTTCTACCTACATATTTTCCAGATACCTAACGCGACGGATCACAGTGAATACGAGGTCGCCCTCGTCGAGGAGCACGAGCTGACCGCCGGCCCGCTGTCGCTGCTCCAGACGGCCACGCGCACGCACTCCCAGGTCCTCATCTCGTGCCGCAACAACCGCAAGCTGCTGGCCCGCGTCAAGGCGTTCGACCGCCACTGCAACATGGTGCTCGAGAACGTCAAGGAGATGTGGACCGAGAAGCCCAAGGGCGGTAAAGGTCGCGGGGTTAACAAGGATCGGTTCGTGAGCAAGATGTAGGTCTTGTTCCTTGTTCTAGTACTCTGCTACAGAATTTTTTGTTGTCAAGTGCGGATGCTAACAGCAACAGGTTCCTCCGCGGTGACTCCGTCATCCTCGTCCTGCTGAGCTGAGTGAACGTCCATGTTACGAACGACCATTCGATTCGGTCTTGCTTCCCTGTCCCGACAACAACAGTACTACTATCTGGTCCTTTATCTTATCCTTTCCTTGATCGCATCTATCCATCCTCCCGCAGGATTTATCCTGCCATCTCGTCTCGTCTCATCGCATACAAAGCAAAAGGGATGATCTAGAAAATGATACCATTTCCGCCTCGTCATCATGAATCCGAAGTCCTCTTTTGCATGTTCCGCACAAGTTCCCGGTTGAGGTCCCAGTCATCATCACAGGAGTGTGTGAAACGTGCCTTCCCCCCTCCCCCCTCTCTCCCTCGCTCTCAGGAACCGGTTTTCAGCTAGCTTCCTGAGGGAGCAGGGGAAATGAAATTGATAAGCGGAGCTTTTCTTGCTGTACTTCCTTTTTTCTGATCAAAAACAAAAAGGGGGAAACAAAATGGGCTTTCTATCTGTCCTTGCTGGCGGTCCTTGGTTCTCTCCGGCTATTCTTTTAGGTGCTAATGATTGCTTGGTGTTCGGATAAGGAAAGGGGCAAACTGCATAATTTAGACGTCTTCTCTGCTCTTACAGCATGACGGAGAAAGGGAGAGCCAGTGAAAAGCACAATAGAACGATGAAAGTCATTCAAAAAGGACGTCCATGCCACTGTCACCAACGATGTAGGCACGTGACAGATGCTAGTAACCCTTTTGCTCCGCGATTCACCATGCGCTTCGTACCGTAACGTAGCCTTGGGATAATGTATTTCGCCTGCCGAGCGGAAAGAGACGTGTCCAGCTCCATGTCCGGCCCTGACCCTGGACTTGGAAAACAAGGGAAACTGCAGGGAAAACATGGCCTGACTGCACACCATGCAATACGATACGGATCGACATAATAATACAGCCATCCATCTCGTCCTAGAACCATTGCTGAACCAAGAATGGGCGGTGGAGAGCGGCAGTATCGGAGGATCGTCGGGGAAGGGGGGTGCTGGCGTGTGCCAACACATCTGCCACCATGATTTTCCCCTTCTCTACCTACTCGAATGACTCATTAAATATGTCATCTTGGCTCGCTGAAATTGTTTCGTATCATATATATTTATTCTCTTCACCATGATAGATACATCATCAGATCGCAACAAGGAACACAAATACGCTTGCTGAAACAGCTGGCTCGCTATCATGTCTCATATGCGAGTGAAGATCCAAAAAGTGAAAACCGGATATTCATACCGCGAAGACCCGAAAAGCAAACCGAAAAGAGTCAGGCCTCCAAATATACGTTTTGATCATTATCAAAACTGCCAGAATATATGAAAATATATAAAGATATATATATATATATATGCATATATCGAAAAATGGCATGCTTAAATTGCATCCGCTAATCCGGCCAGAAACTCACTGAGTCCATAGGCACCCGGGTCAGGAATCTTGCCGACCCATTCTTGCTCGCCGCCAACATAGACCGCCCGGCCCAAGCTGGCCTTCATGTGCTTGGTCGACTCGGTGCCCTCCTGGGCGGCTTTGGCAGCGGCCTTGACATCCTTGGTCTCAACGAGCTTGGTGCAGAAAGGCACGAGGGCGTCAATAAGGGTGCGGTCACCCGGCTGTGCAGGAGTGTATTTGCCCAGCGCGGAGAGAGAGTACTTCAGTGCTTCTGTCCAGGTATCGACAGTGACAGGAGTGGCAGTGCCTTGATCCTGCGCGCGGAGGCCGTGGGCCAGCGCATTCAGGAAGATGGCGTAGATGGCGCCCGAGGTACCATCCATGGTGTTTTCAACGACGTTGACAATCTGGCTCACTGCGTTGACAACATCCTCGGTCAGTTTAGTCGAGGGATTCTCAATCAGAGCGAGAACTGCCTCAGCACCGCGCTTCAAGCCCACACCGCAGTCACCATCGCCGACAATGCTGTCATAGCGGGTGACTTGCGGCTCAGCAGCGATGAGGCGTTTCAGACCGGACGACAGAGCCGTCTTCAGAACAGTCGGATCCACTGAGAAATGCGTTAGTTGCAAGATTCGAAGAGCTTTGCCAAGGCAGACATACGCTTCAGGTTGCTGGGCTGCTCATCAGCCAGTTTGGTCTTCTTGATCTCAACAGGTGCGTCCGATCGGTTTTCCCAGGTAGAGGGCTGGACTGGGGCTGCCCAGCCGACGGCCTCCGTCGGTGCATCCAGCAGCTCGAGCAGGGACTTACCGGGACCGAGACCGGTGTCTACGAGCTTCAGGAGCGAGATGCTAAAGCCCAGACCATTCAAGCTGGTCAGGAAGGTTCCTTGAATCGTCCGGACAGGCTTGATGTTGTAGTCTATTTCCAGTTGCTTCGACACCTCGTCGGTGATCCCTGACAACTCGAGATTGCTGACGCCGCCAAGGTTGTTGATCAGGAGGACAAACTTGTCATTAGGTTCATAGGTGATGAATGCGCGGTCCTCATCGTTAGGATCCAACAGCTGCCGGAGCATTCTCTGCACCAGTTCCTCCAGAGTCGCCTTTACACGGTGCGATCCAGGCTCGTTATGGATTCCCATGCCGACTTCCACCTCGTCAGGTGGCACCAATTCCTCCGAGTTGGGATCGGGGATCTCCCGTCCGGGAACGTGAACATGCTCGAGGGACGCGCCCAAAGACACGAGGTTACTGGTGGTGAGCTTTGCGATGCGGTAGACGTCCTCCAGGGAGGCACTGTGACTCTGTCAGTCTCCGCAATGCCCAGCCCTAAGGATCCAAACTTACCCAGCCTCCGCCAACGCCCCCACGATCTTCAACACCAGGATACCGCCACCAATGCCTCGACGGCCCACTTTCCCGCCTTTCTTCCTCCCCACTCCAACGTCATCGCCGACGGCGAAGAACTCCGTCTTGATTCCTGCCGCTTTGGCCTTCTCTGCCGCCATACCAAAGTTGAGGACGTCACCCGTGTAGTTCATCGTGATGATGAGGATACCCTTCTCCGTCTCGACGCGCTCCATTGCGGCTTTGCGCACCTGTTCGGCAGAAGGAGAGGCGAATATTGAGCCGGCGACAGAAGCTGTCAGCAGGCCCTTGCCCACGTAGCCTGCAAAGGCGGGCTCATGGCCGGAGCCACCACCAGAGATGATGGAGACTTTAGGGGGCGAGGATGCATCAGGGCGGCGAAAGATGATCTTGTTCTCCGGGTCGAAGGCGAGGGAAGGGTTTGTACGAGTGAGCGAGTTCAGAGCTGCAAGGACGAGTTTGTTGGGATCGGAGAAGAAATGTTTGGCTGGTCAGAAAGCTGTCAGCATCCATTTCGCCGCTGTTTGCATTTCTTCCTGAATACTGTGATGGAGAATGAACGGTTCCAAACCAGGAGGTTGACGTACTCTGCATCTTGAACCGGGATTATACGCGGTATGACGTATGCGGAGATGGCGCGCAACACGATCCTTGGACGGAAGAACGGCAGAACGGCCCGAGATAACCAAGAGTTGCAACTATCCAAAAAGCAGGTCGACAGGTATCGAGGATGAAGGGGATAATTTTAAGAATGACCAGGACGGGGCGCGGGCGCAAGAAGAAGGGGCGTGCTGGCACGCTGTACTCCCGTCGCACCGGCCTATACTCCGTGGATGGCGGGGGAGAAGTGGGGAACCTTGTCGCCGGGAAAGCGTCAGCGGGGTTTAGGTTCGGGGTCAATCCAGACTCCCAGAGCCACCCAGGACCCGTCCATGGGGAGACCGGGAGCGCAGCCACCAACCGAGGCGAGGTCGCGGCGCGCGGTGGCACCGTCCGGGGGCCGTCAACGCGGGAAGACTCCATGGGGACACAGCGGGAAGACCACAGCATCCCAGGGATGGACAAGAATTCCGGCATGATAGTTACACATACAGGAAAGGGGCAGGGACCAGAACTCACCCTCAAGAGGAGAATGACGATCAGAGGAAAGGGGAAGGGGTGATAGAGAACGGAGGGGAGAAGAGGAGAGAAGGCCGGAGGAGAGAGGACCAAAGCAACTATTACGATTACTCCAGGGTCCGTAACGACAAGCAGGAGGAGATGGAAGGAAAAAGATGAATTGCGTCCATCGAGAAGGGACAGCTCCCTTATGTAGGTATGTACAGACAGTCCCTGTCCTGCGTAGATCTTCCCGGTTCGACGAACTTCTTTCCTTCTTCTGGCCATCCGGGCACCGCCATCATGTCCCAACGATGAGAAAAGACGGGCATCTTTTGACTGTTCACATGGACATGGTGAGCGTCTCCATACCTCCCTCTGCGGTAAGCGACTGGTGTTCGACGGCGGCGCGAGGCCCCCAGGTCCCCGGGTCTGGACCCTGGGGCTCCGCTCGCGTCTCGGATTTGCCGCTTGCGGGAATTCCGCCCGCTGCCCGTGGATGGATAGGTTGAGGAACAGCACGCTGGCAGGAATGCAGCTCAGCTTTCTGAGATCAGATGATGTGATATGATATCGCGGTCAACTTGCACGTTCGGGAATTCTGCGGAACTAGCCTGGTCGGGTTTGGGCCCTTGCAGCAAGCCGACCGATAGATTTCATTTGTCTGCGACGTACCTACCTACCCACATTAACGAACTCCCACGTATGATATATCGGGGAAAAGGTGCGGGAAGTCATATTAATAGAAATGTGGTGAAAAAGAAATGGAAATAAAATTAAAAATGCTCCAAATGAGCGCAAGTCACAGGATGAGGGGCAGAAAAGTCCAGAACGCCTGCTTGTTTGTCCCAAGCAACACGGATGCAGCGCTAGGCAGTGGTGTTCGCAGGTGGAACCGCACAGCGGCGATGTTAGCGGCCTAGTTACCAACAGTTACTCTGTAAGCTAAGTTAAGGTTCGAGCCTTTGAAGTGCTGTACCTGGTACCTGCCACCTCGCCTGACCTTCCTTACCACGTAAAATGACAAACAGAGGGTAAAATGATCCGGCGCTTCGCCCTCGAGATACCGTCGCATCTTGTGTGGGACTGCGGGTTGAGCATGGAGAATATGAGCGCTCTCGAATTTACACAAGTAGCTATATTGTCAGGTATTTCCTGTGCTACTCCTGTTCCAGCTACCGGAGTAGGTAAGTTAGTGCTACTTCAATGTTTCCAGATCAAGTAGTACACCGCACTCCAGATTTAGTACTCCATAGTGATTGTTCTAGATTGTAGCCAGCTGGCCTCTCCTGCCCGCGGGCTTTGGGTTCCGGTTGGGATCGAAAAAAAAGTAGTAGTAAGGTTCAACCCAGGCCCCAGCCGTTAGGACATGATTCACTATTATCACGTCAGTATGCGCGGTGATAGGAAGAGTGTGCATGTTAGATTTTATTCAGTCTGGTGACAAACACTCCGCCTAATCGTAACTATGGAATAATGGCTAAGTCGCGAAACACATATTATTTCCAGAAATGGCAAGAATACGACTATCGGAGTTACTCCGATCCGCAGCGGAGGGGCCGCGGCGCCACGCGGCAAGGTGGGGTTCCCCTGTCCAGCGGTTTGGTTCCCGTGATCGCGCACGTGACATTCTGTGGCACCTACACTGCTACGATGTGGAGCGGCCTCAGATCCATCTCAAAGGTGCGTTCGAGATCCTCGTCAATAATTGACTCCCTTGCTCTTTTGTATTCGTCTTAGTCCTTTTAGCCTGCAGTCAATTGATGTCTGAGGTTTCATTCCTTCCAACTGAATGTTCAAGATGATGTTCTTGTTCTATGTTACAGAAGGGCAGTTACGTACTAGTGCCAGTTCAGGTTCAAAGACAACAAAAGGAGACCGGAGGATCTCTTATGTGAGTTCCAGTACCTGCCGGACTATGGGAAAACTGTGAGCAAAACTGTGATTTAGTCACAGTGCTCTTCATCCTCCGACCAGAGCTATATGGATGTCGTGGCTCCACGCATGCTTCTCAACGTAGCTCTCACGTTCTTAATCCTTTGACTTAGAGTCCTGAGGAGCGCCAGATGTGATTCCCACTTGGCACTGACAATGCTCTTCTTTAGTTCTGAAATGAGGACGACAAGTTTATTCAACTGGAGCAAATGAGGGTGCCAAACACCTCACAGCGCTCCTCTGCAGTATCAATTTCATACTTCCCCAGCAGTATCCGTAATGCCTGTCGCTGCAGACCTGCACAGTGGTAGTGAGCGATCTCTTGCGGGTTCTCTGACGCTACTCTATATCCATCCGGGACTTTTGTGACATGATCTAGCAGATGATCGTAATTGCCATTCCCAACCTGCTGTGGCTTCTTCGAAGATGCCCGTGAGCTTCTCACACAGGATGAGCATCAAGATGGTGAATCTAGAATCCTGCCGCAGGTCGTACATCGCGCGAATAGTATGTAGCATTCCCAGATGTTCCTTTTTAAGGAATATAATCCCTGTTCGGTTGCGCTCCAATCACCCGCTTCGGCAGGTACAGCAACCGATTCGAGGATCCGGAGGGCTGCTCCAGTGCACTCGCGGCTGTCGCTGCCAGGGACGGAGGAGGCTTCAGATGAGGCGGGAGTGGCTTCCGACCTGGACAGCAGCGTGGGCGGTGGGGTTGACACTCCCTGTGTTGGTGGCCCGCTGCTATAGACGGAGTTGCTCAGGGGAAATCGGTGCTGATCCATCTCCATCAATAATGGCCTGAATTGGGATTGGGAGGTGAGTGTGTCGGAATCGTCGAAGCCATTCTGTTCGCCTTCACCTCCTACGTTGCATGTCAGTGGTCATGATATTCCCAAGAGAGACTTGCAAATGCTTGGTTCGATGACAGTATGTACCTGTTATTCTGTCTGGAGTGTCAATGTCATGACTGTGATCGAAGGACTCCAGGATTTGGGAGAAGTAGTCGTTGCTGCTGAAAGCATCTTGATGCAATTCTGTCGAGGACATGTTCAATGCAGCCAATTCCTTTGTACTCAGGCTCATCGTTCCAGGCACATCATCCATTGAAATACCGTCGGCCGGTTGATCTGGTATGGGTGGAAGAGCAGCATCATTTCTTTTGCCCTCTACTGTAGAGGGGTGCAGTGGTTGACTCTCATGTTCCTGGACGCCTGAAATCAATGAATTGCTGCGGGACGGAGAATTAATACTGTGTCGCGGCACTGAAGTCTCATGCGAAGACGGTGATTGCTTTTCCATCCCTGCGATATCGCAGGTAAAGGAGGCAGGGAATCAACTTTTATGAACGGTCGGTGAAGGTGTCTCTTCCTGCTTTTCTTCCCACTCACTCTCTCCGTCGGATAGATACATTCGATGCCGCGTATACGGCAGCGATGGCAGCCTGACTTCTCTCTACTACATCCAAGCTGAAGCGAAGGTCAGCTCGCCATGCAGTGCAGCAACTTGTGGAAACGGACAAGAGACATGCTTTTTTACGACGGCAACTACTGCAGGCCGAGTTGGACGATGTGTCTCCCCGACGGGGAGCTCGGGTCGCCTGCCGAATACATTGTATTTCGTCGCCTTCCTCACGGCTGTAGCAGAGGGTAATGAACATTGATAAGTCAATTAATAGATTAGAAAAGAACAGAAATAATGAGAGTGAGGAAGCAGGTGGGGAAGAAGAAGAATGAAAAAGAAGCCAGAAGAGGGATCAACTGGAAAAGCTGTCATGCAGCTCAGCCAGAGCCGGATAATAGCAAAACGGTCTCAATAGCTAGAACAGTAAGAGTGATCGAACAACGCATTGTCTTCACGGAGTCATTGCTACCAGTTAGATAGGCTGCGACTGCTATTCCACTTTACTCACAGTGAGGGGGGGGGGGGGGGGGGGGGAATAGCCATATATCCCGAACGAAGAGGGGCACGCCAATAGCCGATACCACCATGAAACAAAAGACCCCTTATCATCTTCAACGGTTGTTCGGGTGATTGCAAGGACCTGCCACCTTGACATGCACCTGGGGAACATCCCTACCTGTCCAAGTGGGGTTTGTGATGGTTAGATAGCCAAACAAGGTACAGCATGTGAATACCTTAGCTCTAGCTCCCATCGGGCCGCCCTACCTGGCGGCACTTTTTATGATGCTATACATAAGGTACTTATGTCGACCGAGTAAGTGCGAGCTGTGCCGTGCTTCATTGCTGAACCTTGCATCTAATAGGCCGGGCCCGAGATGGCACAGGCGATGAGTAAACAGCGCAGTGAAGGCAGCACGAGCCTACACTTGTGTCGTTAGAACTCTTGGGGTATGGCTTCCTTTGATAGTCACTGTCTTCTTTTATCACTATCCACAGCATCTGCTGATTCATATCGGTACCTATCATAGTGAGCAGTTTTGCTATGTTCAAGAAAACCATCGCGAATAACAGTACAGTCGACCAGATTTAGGTCAATCTGTGCGCAACAGTCAGGCCTAGGACACCAGCATAGACCGGCAATCTGGAGGTGCTCTGCTGCCAAATAATGACAGATGACAAGAAAGCAGTTCTGGAGTGGTAGATTACAGTGTCTGCTGCTCATCCAACTCGATCCATCTTTCTCTGAGCCGTACCTGTTCCTTTGATGTGGCAGTACTTGTGGACAATCAGCATAATTGCCGCAGCCGCAGGTGCTGCGGAGGAACATGTTGGACACTGTCACAACACATGAACTGCCGGATGAGAAATCAGAATCCGCTGATAAGACTTTTTGAAGGTTCTTCCGAGAAACATGAGCTTTTTGAGGTGATGTCCTAGGGAAGACCAGTCAGTCGAGTTTCTTGTCCGATTGTCCGATGTGATTCGGTTTACCTTCAACATCTGATACATGGGCGCCTGCCTAGGTACTTTTATACCATAGCAGTACCACGTCAAGCACATGCGGCCATAGGGTGTGGAAAACAGGGCTTCCCGTCCGCTCAGCCGTACTTAAGCCACACGCCGGCCGGTTAGTAGTTGGGTGGGTGACCACCAGCGAATCCCGGCTGCTGCATGTTTTTGTTCCTTACACCTTTTTTTCTTTATTATGTACTAGTTATATCTCCGAGAAGGAGATTGTTTGGGGTTGAAAGCGATTTATGTGTATACTACTGTAGTGAGGTGGACGGACGATTGCCGAGTTCGTGACCATCTACATGGTGATAGTGGGCTTTATGATGTCTGGAGAGCGCTTGAACGGCGCTTCTCCCTAAGAAATGTTTTGCCTCGTGCTCAGCCAGGCATTTTCTGAACCTCTCTGTTGGACCCAAGCCTCTTCACGGGTCATAAACTTGCACCGGAAATATCGAATTGAAAAAAAATTCAGCATGTTGCATAGACATTACCGCGATTCCATCCTGGCAGAATTTTTTATCGATCTGTCAACGGAAAAGAAGGCTTAAGTACCTAGAGTTAGAGCCAGAAATTGTTATATTAGGCTATATATGCACACATTCAGTTGGTGCTCAAGTATGCCACTGACCACCTATTCTAGCTGTCCTGGGCGCTTCTTTGCAAACTTCCAGGTGAAGATCATCTTGCTCACTTGATCATGAACTATGATCTTGCCACCCCGGACGGCGACGTCGACAAAAGCAGATTGCGTATGGTGTGACCTTTAAGCCGGAAGTGGCTGAAAAAGGAAACCCCGTGGACTTACCATTTTGGGTGTTATCAGGACAGATACTGTCCCTACGGAAAAGGTGGCATCCAAGAACAGCAACTTCTTATTGATACATCGATACATTTATAAAGTGCTTCTAAACTTTTAATCTACCAGCAGATACTGCCTAAGGTACGTAATCTAGCCACGGAACTTCCTCGTTTTGGGGGAATCTCGACTTCGGAGTCGACTAAGGTTGGCATTTTTGATGCATATTATTTAGGTGTACAATGGCCATTGTAATTTCAATACTGCAAAAAAGCTGTCAGATAGGATGTTTATGCCGTATATTTGTTAATCATAATGATACGTTGTCATATATTTCAAGAGAGAACTGCGGGTTCGGAGATTTCAGTATTTTGGAAACTCCGCAGTGACTACATGGGTATCCCTCATCGTCAAGATGTCCTTGACTTGATCCATCAAGTTCGCAAACAATAGCTCTTTGCATCAATGAGATCTTGACAATTCAGCGGTGCGTTCTGTTTGCGGGAGTAAATTATTGGCTGGAAACAAGAGGAATATATCTACTTTTCAATTGACAGTGGGAAAAAGACAAGCGTTACAGCCCTGAAGTTTGCGTAACCAAGTTTCCATCCAACTTGCATGACTTCCCCCTCGTGAAAATGGCTTTTGCTTCTTTGACTGTTCTTTTGCAATGGTCTCCTCTTTCCTTGCTCATTATTTTGACCGCGCTCTTCACTGCCGCTCTTCTCGCTCTCAGCTTCTATCGCCTATTCTTGCATTCTCTGGCCAAATTCCCCGGCCCTAAATTGGCAGCTATCACAATATTGTACGAATTCTATTATGATGCCATCAAGCGCGGCCAATATACTTTCGAGATTGGACGTATGCATGAAAAATACGGTGCGTAATTAGGATCCTTGGTGCTTGAGGCTCCACTGGGCTAAATCCAAACTCCTGCGCAGGACCAATTGTTCGCATCAATCCAAATGAGCTTCATGTCAATGATCCTACATTCATCGATGTTCTTTACGCTGGCGGTGGCAAGCGTAGGGACAAGCACCCGTACTACACGGGGCAATTTGGGTCCGTTGAAAGCTCCCAATCGTTCAATATCCGGCTATTAACTGTCTTTCTAGCATTCCAAAAATAATAGATTCTGCTGTTCCCATTCGGCGTAGAACCCTGTCAGGATCCATGGTGACCGTGGATATACTATCGTACGATCGCAGAGCGTATTCGGTACCGTACCGCATGATCTTCACCGCTTACGTCGGAGTGCATTGAATCGCTTTTTCTCCAAAGCCGTGTCATGAAACTAGAACCAGTAATCGCGAGGATAGTCCAAAAGCTATGCACTCAGATAGGTAAACATGCCGGATCGGGTCGACCGGTGACCATCTCCAATGCCTTTAGTTGCATGACTAGCGATGTGGTGTCCGAGTACGCGTTTGCAAAAAGCACCGACTTTCTCTCGACTGAGAGTCCTGGCTTTGAGACGAACATGCACGATGCTCTCGTGGGTGGATCAGAGATGGGACTTTTTATGAAAAATTTCCCTTGGATCTTTAAGCTCTTACGGGCGATTCCAGAGTATATAAGACGTCAAACATTCCATGATGAGAGCAGGAGCTGAGTCAAGGCCAAATAGGTACTTCTCATAACGCTGAACCCTTCCATGAGATCGTATCTCAAATTTCAGAATGTTGAAAATCCCCTTCCACACCCATCGTGTAGTCAGTCCGGCTGACAAGACCTGCTAGGACATGAAAACTCAGATTCGCGAAGTCAAGGAAGGCAAGGTCCCCAAAAGTGGGAATGCGGGTATCACGATCTTCAATGAAGTGCTCAATGGAAACCTTCCAGAGCGAGAAAAGTCTGTGGCACGGCTCTGGCAAGAGGGCCAGATTATTATGGGGGCAGGAACAGAGACTACCGCTTGGAGTATTATGATTAATTTCCTATTCTAATCGCTTGCCGGGGTCTATTACTAATTCTGTCTTTCTTGTAGCATTATCGGTAATCGTCTTCTAATCCGCATACACTCTCCAAGCTACGGCAAGAGCTGCAGGCTGCGACTCCCGATCCCTCCAGTCTTCCATCTTTGACACGCTTGGAACAGCTTCCCTCTGATACGTCACCCTGCCCTTTCACTGAGACAGAGAAAGCTAACCTCACATTCACAGCGCAGTAATTCTGGAGGGCCTTCGCTTATCCTATGGTGTTAGTACGCGGTCTCCTCATATAGCTCATGAACCGCTTTTCTTCAAATCAAGCGACCCGTCTCAATCCAACTCCTTCTCATGGCCTAGTAGCCAGCACTCAAAAAGCATTGAATGGGAAATCCCTCCTGGAACCCCGGTCGGGATGACCTCTGTGCTCATCCACCACAACCCAGCTTTGTTCCCGAACCCAAAGTCTTTCGTTCCGGAGCGCTGGATCGACGAAAATGGCAAAAGACGACATGACTTGGAGGGCTACCTTCTCTCATTTTCTAGGGGCTCTAGACAGTGTCTCGGTATAAAGTACGTTTGCTGAAGTCTATGTTGTGCCATTATCGATCCTTCAGCGGGTCATGATCGTTTTCCGTACTAATTTAATACTTGTTTAGCCTTGCCTATGCAGAGATGTATATGGCCCTCGCTGCGGTGGTTCGCACCTACGGTGATCGTTTACAACTGTATGAAACCACGGCTGAGGACGTGGATCTTCATCATGATGTCTTTATCCCTCTCCCAAAAAGGGGAGCAAGGGAATAAGAGTGCTGGTGAAATGAGATTATCGTTGTGCAGAAGATCTCTGGCTGTGGTGCAGTTGCATTTTCTTCGAGATTGGCTAATCGGCCAAGCAAGATGCTTCAGGGTCTGATCTTATGGTACCTAAACATACATAGCTGAATTAACATTCGGGTTCTGTCCACTCAGATAAAGAACAGTCGTAGCTCAAGTCGTCATCAGACATGTTGTTTAAGAAATAGAAAGTAGAGCACACCTTTTATAGGATGTAACCATTTATACAATAACTTCAGACAAATGATCTACTTGAAGAAGCTATAACTCTTTGAGTTTCCTCATTAGTTAGCATCTTGTGATAATCCGGGTATGCATGTCGGTTCAGTGGGGAAACAGAAATAATTTAGCTAAGTACCCATGCTCTTCCCCCGCAGGTGACTTGGGATTCTTGGGAAGTTCATCGAGTCAAATGAAGCTAGATGACAGCCCTTGCTAGTCTATAATTACACAAAAACATGGGTTTGAATCCGATCACACCAATACTTGACGATTTAAATAAAAGTGCACATCACGCCCGATAAACCTGCTCCTTCACTGTGCCTGTGTACTTATTTTCTTCGGTGGTACGTTCTACTGGTTGCTGCACTCTATGTTGGCATTGTCAAAATCTCACCCACTAAAGTCACTTTTACGACAACTACGCCGCAGGATTCAAAGGGCGATGAGTCGATAGCGAGCGTGAACCGAAGAGGCATATGAAGAGGGAAGGGGCGGGCAGAGAAAGAAAAAAAGGTCACTCATGTCTCCAGAGAAATTCATCCATGCATTTCACCGATCTATCATCTCATCAAATGCAGAGAAGTATAGGCATGCATGACCCGACGACATACATAAGACAGACTAACGTCGAATAATGCGTCCACGACATTCCTACAGCGGGCATCCTGGAACCTCCCCAGGCTCCCGGCCCCTCAAAGAAAAAGACCGACCTGAACTCCATTACCTAGATACACTACTCCTGACCCGTCAACCTGCTTCTGCATCTCTGTAAGGGTAGACATCATTATGCAGGGAAATCTTCATCTACTTTCTAACAGTGAGTCGTGATATCCCTCTGGCCTGCGACGGACTCAAAATGCAATGTCTCGAGACTCGAGACGCGCCACCGGTCGACTGCTACGCCAGGTACTTGTACTTGTTGCCGTCCTCCCGTTCCATGTAGTCCTTCTCGATTAACCTGTTGGGGGATTTTAGTCAGTAACCGCACGATAAATATAAGGGGAAAAAGGTTGGGGAACACGAACTTCTCGATGTTCTTCTTAATCTCCGCCGGTTCCAGAACTCCACGGCTGCGCGTGGCCTTGATGACCTCCGCCACCAGCTCCGCATGCGTGATGACCTTGCGGCTTTTCATGATCCGCACGATCGCCGCCTGCGTCTCATAGTGTCGGTCCGCCGCGACCCGCTCGTGCGTGGTCTTGTTCTCCTCCTTGGTCTCCTTCAGTTGGATCTGGTTGATCTTGATCCGCATCTTCGGGTCCGAGAATGCCGCGTTATACGCAAAGACATCTGTTGGATTGATGTCTTTGCCCTTGGGCTTCTTGGTGAGCACCCGATATTTGGCGCACGCCAGGGACTGCAGCGTTCGTTTCAGCTCCGGGTCGGCTGTGGGAAAATTGTTAGCGACGCGAACCTTGCTGACAATTCAGAGTGGTACTCACTGAGCCCTGTCGCCTCCTTGATTTCGGGATAGCTCAGGGTTCCGCCCTCCGGGACGTCGTTGAACAGCAACAGCACGATTGCCTGGAAGGAACTGACAACGATTTCCTTGTCACCTTTGGGGAATCTTGCCCGCAGTTGACAGTGCGCCAACTGATGTTTCCAGCTGAGCTTCCTCCCTTGGTACTTGTTATGGTAGAATTGCTCGAAGTCGTTGATCGCACTGGCTATATCTGGCGGTATCCGCACAGGCACATCGGGGTAGGTTGGCCACGCTGCAGCCGAGAGCACATGCACATTGAGATCCAGCGCGGGTTTAACTTTCCGTTCGCGTAGCAGTGAATTATAGGATGCCATCTCGTCACGGGCCAAGTCCATGTCCTTGAACATGGACTCCAAGTTGTGGGTGAAGCCGGATCCACATTCTAGCAGGAAATGTCAGGAATCGATACAACAATTTCAACAGCACCAAAACTCACCTGTCTTCAATCGCGCCAACATGCTCTTCTCAGCCTCATCGCTGGCACTTCTGCCCATTAATAGACGCCTTGCGAGATCATTCTTGTAGAATGCCTCAAAGACAGCCTTTCCATGGACAAAGCGGAAGAGATCCAGCACCTGATCCAGTTGTCTGTTGATCTCAGCATCCTCGTCCGCGAAAGTGGCATCCTCCGGCTTCCTTCCGGGCAGCACTTTCCAGCCGCCTTTCAGCAGCATATCAACATATTTGGCAATCATCTCTCCTGTCTTGGGGTTATCGGTTCCCCAGCTGGATTCGGTTCTCTTGCCTTTGTTCATGAACGTCTCGAACGACTCACGGAGGGTATGGCCTAATGTCTCGTTCTTGTGGAACGAATCTCTCCATGTCTCGTCAAGCTGCTTCTTAAACTCCAAAAGACGGACCACCATTTCCGATTCCCTCTCTTCATCGAATACTATTGCGGAACCTTCCTCAACTATATAGGTGCCAAATGCTGTCTTCAGCTTCGATCCAAGTTCCTTCCGCTCGAGTAACGAGTAGAGCCGCTCCAGCGCAATCTTGTTGTTGGTCCGCATTAGACCAAGAACATCAGCCTGCGCCAGAAGCACCTTCTCTTGTTTCACGACCAGGTTTTGGTCAAGAAGGTCCGACAACTTTTTCCTAGTGTTCATGTTGAGAGAAGATAGGTCGCACCTGCTCACTTCGCTCTCAATCAGGCGATGGCAGTTCTCAGCATAGGTAGCAAGATACTGATCGGCTGCCTCCTTTTCAGCCCATGATGAGAAGAAAGCCTCCGATTCTGCGATCATGCGTGGCTCGAAATCACTCGTGTAGACACCGAGATCATGGAACAGCCCGATTGCCTGCCTCAGGAGAGCGGAGTCAATGATCGCGCTGTTACCCTTGCGATCAGCTTCGATCAGATCGCAAACACCCTGTAGGATCTTGGGCTTCAGCTCTGGGTCGGAAAATATATGAGACCGGAATTGGATCAGTCCCATCTCATGAATGACGGGAAAGTCCTTGGAGTGCAACAGGAACGACTGATCCAGATAGTAAAAGATCCAGCGGATAGCGACCTGCACGTAGTAAGTACCTTTCCGTAGCAAACACATCCCGTTCCATGCGGATAACCAGCACGTACCAATTTCGAGTTCCATGTCGTCCACGCGTTGACCACAGCTCTCAGCGAATCCACATTGCTTTCGTCTCCAGTCCTGGCCACCAAGCTTTCTCGCAAGTTTCCGGATATATATTCTCTGCACTTCTCCTGTAGCTTCTTCGCCAACATTGCCGCTCGTCCCTGACGACACACATTCTCGGCTCCCTTGTAGAGTTCCTCCAGCGACGCATCGGGCTTCCCGCGCTCGAAGATTGCCACCAGGGCAGCGTCGAGCTGCGCCCAGACCTTCTCAAAGTAGGCATCCTGGTTTAATCGCGGCCCTGCCCGTAGATTCTTGACCACGAGTTTTCTAGCCCCCGTATGCGGGGTAAAGTTGCTCTGGCGCGGTGCGGCGTTGTTGGCGCGCGCCCTCATCGTCGCCGGGCAGGCGCCCACGCCGGAAATCTTTTGCCCAAACGCCCCGTTCGCCTTGGGCTCCGAATTCGAGAAGTTGTACATCCTGTCTGGGGAGATGAGGTCCTGCAGCCGGGCCGCCGCGGGCGAGCTGGAAGAGGGGGACGAGGCTCGGTGTCGCTTGTTCGTCGGGGATGAGTGCGGCTGCTGTTCGCGGCCCTGCGGGGTATTGTTGTGCTTCGAGAGAAGCTCCGAGATGGTCCTCTGCTGTGGCGCGTCGAGTCCGTCCGGCTCTTGTGGATCGGAGAGTTTCCTCTTGCCGATTGACCTGCGCTTGCCGCTCTGTTCGGTGGCTCTCGAGTGCTGCATCGACCTGCTTCTGTGCCACGACGGTGATTGGACGATGGGGTACTCAGGTGTCGACAGGTCCAGAGAGAGGCCGTGGCTGTTCAGGTCATGGCAATCCACCGTGTGCTGTCGACGTCTGAGGGGCGGCGCGCGCGAAGGAAGCGATGGAGAAGAGAGGACGATGCCGAGCAGGGCCGCTGGTGGTGAGGAGAGTGACGAGACGGGCAGCCAGACGCCGGCGGAGATAAGATAATACGCCCGCGCTCGGGTGCAGAGGGGGGTCTTTGCGAGGACGTCATGAGGGTCAACCCACGAAACATACGCTGAACAGCACGCAAATGTTCCTTTTTTTTTTCGCCTTTCCCACTGGGTATAATCTTTTCCTACGCAGTAAGAATACTGTGAAAAAAAAGGGGCGAGCTCAATATCTTTGGTCCCTTCCAGGATGCAACACTTTGCCTACGAAAAGTTGCGTATATCACCCATTGAATTTGCTCAATCAGGTTCTTGCCTTATTACAGTTACCAACTGTGAGACTTCCAATACGTATGGATAAGGAGAATGTGCGGGGCACTGGAAGAGAAAGGAGAAACCCATGATCAGATCAATAAACTATCCGATTCTACGAGAACAAAAAATGACACTCCTATTCACTCTCAAGACCTATGGTATATCCTCCGCGCCTGTAGTATGCCCCGAGGTCATGATGTCAATATCACCAACATGCTTCATTACTCCCGTCTAAGAGAAAACTTTGCGTCCCGACTTTGCGGGTCTAAGTTCCTTGTCCTCAAACTGCTCGGGTCAGCGTGTGTAACAAAAGGGAGAAAGTAAGGACACGGGTGGGCTCACCTCTATAAAGTCGGTAGCGGCGATGAGTGCAACGTAGGATTTGACCAGGTCGTTAAGCGTTTCGTTACTCTCCGCTGTGGGTACTCCGATCTTTGCAAACCGTTTGAATATGCCGACCATGCTCTGCCGGTTTTCAACCAGAAAGGCCCTTGTCTGTTCCAGCATTTGCTCGTTATGTAGTCCGCGAGCGAAAACAGCGGATACAATGACTCGGGTCACAGATAAGAGCAGATCGTAGTATTTCCGAAGGGCGTCTGGATTGTCAATGTCTACAGCAGTTAGCTAAGCCCGATTTTCCATGGGACGAAGATACCAACCAATGCCGATGTCAGGGTCAGCGGCGAACAGCTGAGATTCTCGCACTGCCTGGAACAGACCAGCGTTAAGAACGTGTATTGCTCCGATCTTGGTCTGCGAGAGTTGCTGGAGTAAGGACAACAATGCTTCGTAATATGATAGCAATAGCGGGGTATCTGGATGAAGTTCGATTAGTCGGTGTTCAAAGAACCACACGTCATGAACCTACCACTAGCTTGAGCATTGCGGAACTCATCAGGCAGCGCCCTGATGGCATCCAGGAACATGCTGAGATAATTCGACTGAGAGATAGAATCAGCCAGGTGGAATGAATTTTCTTGACTATCCAGGACCGCCAAAAGGTTTAGGAGTAGAAGTGCGGATACCCTGCAGGTCTCCTGGCCAGCGTAGGCATCGTCGCAGATCATCTCCACGAGAGCAGGACCGGCCGTCTTTACGGTCTGTTGACTCTGACGCCTCAAAGCCTCATGCGTCGGTCCCGGGACGGTGATGCGCGAAAGGTATTGTGAACAGATATTATAGAAACATTCCCTCAGATTGACATTGCCGATCGCCAGGGCGATGCCACGAATACAGATTTGGAATAACTGGTACAGCTTCTCATCAATGACGTCTCCGCCTCGGCTAGAGTGGCTTGTGGTTGCGCTTGAGTCGAGTCTGCTGATCAATGTCTCGGCTAACCGAGCTAATTCAATCGCTTCAGGAATGTTCTCTTCGATGGAAGCCTCGAGTTTCGGAAGAGTCAATTGGATTGTATGCAGAATAAAGGTCGTTCGACGCCCAACATCCATTTCACAGGAAGTAATCATGACTGTGGCGAGTTCGGTCCATGATCGAAGGGCCAGGTGGCGGTTGAATCGGATTTGCCGGCCTTGGTTTGTTACGCGCAGGAACATCACAAGTTCTTCAGCTTCTGCCTGGAATTGTTCTTCGTCCTGGGGTCTCAGCTGGCCATCCTTTACTAATTCTTCCTTTTTGAGCTGGATAAGCTCTTGAGCGGCATCAAGGTCATAAAGAACCAGAGAGTCGTCTGCGTGGGACTTTGCACATAGTCCAAAATCGACATCATCGAGTAAGTTCAGCCGGGGCGGATTGAACTCTCGGGGAATATCCAAATCCGCGAAATCGAAAAGATCAAAAACAGTAGGATTGGATACCGTCTCGCCCGTCTCGAGCGACGTGGTTCCAAACAGAGTAGATAAAATATCCATTTGCAGACTCGGGGAGCCGAGTTTGGAAGCAGCCCGAATTTCGGTCAAAGCATAGTCGTACAGATGACTCCGGTAGACAAGGAATTCAGACAATGAGGTCGCGGACTCGGTGAGCCAGAACTCCTGTGCCACAATTGGAAATCCATCCCAGAGAGTATTGGGGCCGATGACAGGCTGGCTCGCAAACAAGGTGAAAAGGAAGCGGCTTGCGCGGAGTTCCAAAAGAGTAAAAGAGGTAGACAGTTTAGAAGACCAAAGATGCCTCAAGACTTCAAATGCCATGCGTTTCAGATGTACCATCCACGACGTGATATTCCCATCGAGCCCGTCGGGGTACCGTTGTGTGAAGTCAATAATCGCATGAAGCAGGGACATCCTGTTTGCGAAGAGGCTATCTGGAGCCACATCGAGCACAGAGCCCACGCATGAAAATCCAAGCAGAAGATGAGCCACCGTGGGTCGGTCTGTGATCATACTAAGACAACTGTTCAGCAGCGCGAGCAGGCTATCTCTAATGAGATACCCAGAGGATTCTGGACCGTATTCTAATTCTCTCATATCAGGCTGCATCTGAGATACAAGTGGACGTGCCACGCTATCCACTTCGACGTTTGTAGTCATGACCTCCACTATCTTATTTGGAGATCTCCATCTGGAGAAGTCAGGTGTAGACATTTTGTTGAGTTTCCTGGAGCTGGATAATTTCTCCAATAGCGCCATTGAGGTAACGGTGAGCTGCTGGTGCCCAGTTCCACAATAGAGACACAAGTCTGGGATAAGACTGAGATTGTTCAAAATACTGTCTTCGAAGGAAGCAAGTGATGAGTTGGCAACATTGCTTCTACTCCCAGCAGTTTGTGATTTGATCAGTGGACGGACAACGTTAAGGTATGTTGACTGAAGGTCCAAGATTAAATTCATTACTTCAATACTTTTAAGTAATGAAAGGACCAAGGTAGAATCAGACGAGGCCTTAGCGACTTCTGACACGTCCTGGTGCGACACCGAAAATAGGACCTTGATTACATCCTCATTAAACAACCACTCCGCAACCCGCGCAAAAGGATGAAGACGAATGTAAGTGGTCAGTGATGAGGACTTCAGGACGGAATCGGGGGACACGGAGGGTTGGTTGGCAATGGCAACAAGGTTTTCGTTGAAGGTCCCCAGACAAGTGGCAGCGAAGCTCAAACAGTTGTATGCCAGCAAGCGGCCCTGATTCTCATTTAGATCCGGGACTTTCCTCGCAAAGGCTTGGCCTAGGATGAAATCGACGTAAGGTTCGATTCCCGGCATTCGATAAGAGGCGCCTAGTGACTCGGGGAAGGGCAAAAACAACTGAAGGCCGACAGAATCAGAACTTGGAGAGACTAGAGTGTGTATTAAGGCGACGAATGCATTTGTCTGATCGAAACTTTCTCCGATGTTCTCAAATGCATGCCGCTCGTGCCATACTGGAGGATTGGAGACCACAGGCACCTTAGCAAGACTTGAAGGGCTCACCGTTGCCCCAGAGATCCATTGATCAATTGATAGCCACATCTCATTGCCATCGGCCGATGTTCGTCCTATCATCAGGGCCTTAAGAGTATTAAATGCGGTGGCTCTAAGATGGGTAGGGATTGAACCACTGCACAACGTCAACAACGTGTTGACAACATTGAAAGTTGGATGGTGTAGCATCCAATCTCTTATGGTCCCGCTTTGACTGCACAAATGGCCCATCAGCCGGAGATAACAGGTCAACATCACAGGGCTCTCTGGTTCGTTCATTTCGATTGGCTCAGACTTTCTGGCATGCAAGATCGCCTGCGACGTCGACGGCTTTTCTGTGACTTTAGATGCATATAGTTGGAGTTCGGCGAACATCTGAGTCCAGTTCATATTGGCAGACCGCCTGAACTTGGCCGAAACATACTTGTCTTCTTCCGAGAGGAACCTGTGAGCTGCGGTGGCGTTTTCTTCCCCTTCTGATATTGAACACAACATCTCACAGAAAGCACTGACTCGCGGAACAGTCTGTCGCTTCGAGGCCCACTGAAGGAATCCGTATAGGTTACCATCCTGATCAGCCCAAAATTCCTGTGCAGCGTCATGTCGGTGTTCAAAAGCGAAAGCTATAATCATAAGAAATGACTCTAAGTGAGTGCGAGCTTCGATTAAGCCACGGTGCAGACTCGAGGTTAGCCCATCTCTAAGAGCAGTGAGTTGGTTCAGCCTCTGAAGGTCCTCCTCAGATTTCAGCATCCGAACAGCGTCAGGCATGTTGGCGATGCAGGACTCTGTAAATATCTCAAAATGTTCCATTAGCAGGGTCTTCAAATAGTCAGAGCAGGATTCCGGCTCCACTATGGACCCGGCGCTCTCCTTCAGCAATAGAGCGACCAATTCGCTTCTAGCCGGGTCACGCCAGTCATCATTGCTAACTCCAGCACAAATCGCAAGCATAGTTTCTAGAGCTCCATCATCCAGTGCGGTCATGAACATTTTCGAACGCTCCTCCGATTCCTTGTCAAGGTCTATACCTTGTAGCGGCGAGGCCGGGCCGGAATCGAAATACCATCCATTGTATACTGCCAGCCACAATGCAACGACCATAGCGTGGAAGTTTGGCAAGACCCAAGATTGGTTGTCTTTGGAAGCAGTGATTGCTGGATGGAGGCTTCTTGCTTCTCGAAGCGAACCAGAACCCTCAGGGGAACCGTACTGAACAAATGAAGCAATGATTGCAGGTATATAATGAACCAGTAGCATATCAAAACGCTCAAACTTCCGCAATCTGTCCAGGAGAAGTCGGAGATCCTCCGAACTCGTGAAGTTGCGTTTAAAAAGGTAGCAAAGAATTGCACCCAGTGACTCGTGTTGCTGCCCCAGGCTGGTACGTTGGTATTCAATGGCTTCCATAACATCAGGATCCTCTGCCTGCCCAACGACTGAGGCCTTATGCACTTGTTCCCCAAGGAGCGAGAGCCATTTCTCTATATCCTCCATTGAATTCATTACCTTCCTTGCAAACAACGATCCATTCCGTAGAGGGCCGTCTTTGATTTCGAGAATATGAGCCACAGTTTCCTGCATGAGCTCTTGTGTCAATTCTCTTTCCACCTCAAACGATTCTCGGAAGATAAGGCGCAAACATTCTAGCAAGAAGTGCCTGCGCTCATGGAATTGCATAACCGCGGTGATGAGAGGCGTCCGGTCTAGCTGCTGTGCATCTTCTTGGGCTGCCATAAACAGCGCCGCTGCTTCCAGCTCATCAAGATTGAGAGCGTCCGCCAGCTGAAGCGCGCCCTGCTTGAAGTCCTCATTGATGGCATATTCAACTTCACCGACCGTGATTTTTCCTGGAGTGCGCGCAAGGTAGTTAGCCAGGATCCAAAAGAAAAGGCATTGGTGACCTTCAAGTTTCCCACGAGGCTCTGTGATATCTTACCGGAAAGGACAGCTTGTCTGCTTGTGTTGTTCTTCGCGGGCTTATCGAGGAGTTTTCGGAAGTCCTGAATATGAGCCTCCAGCTCGACGCATAGGCGGTCGATGTTCGGGATGGACGACTCTGAAAGTGTGGAGAGATCCTGGTACAGGCCACGCAGGCCGCCCAGGAGATCGCTCTCGTCCATGCTCTCAGAGCTGCTTGGCGACCGACATGGAGAGATGGTGGGCGAACGGAGCTCTCCCCAGTTTGTTGACGCGGGCCAAAAAATCACAGACACGGAGATCCCGACGTCAAAACTCCGACCTAGCTGGTGGAGCTCACCCACCCCGGACCGGAGGCCACTACGACAGGGCTGAAAAGCAACAAGGAACATCCACACCCGCTAAGTTTTCACACACCGCAATCCGCAGATCTTTGCGATGACCTTCATTATCCCGTCTGTGTAGCAGCGGAAAGGTGTCCCTCTTGCCTCCGCGCTACTACAGACGATGGTTGCTGGGATGTGTCAATGACTGATAGATTCCAGATGCTGACAGTTTTCTTCGGGTCAGACGCTCGGCTTGAGCAGGGCCTCTTCATCACAGAGCAATGGGAGAAGTCACTCTCGACAAGGCACTCTCGCTTTTATCTTCTGAAAAGCAGAAGGAGCGCACTGATGGTTTGGGAGGTAAGAGGATTCTGCCTTCAGAGCTATCGACTATCCGACTAATGTCTGCCAGATCTGAAGCACATTCTCCAGAAGAATAAGCAGAATTCAAGACTGTGAGAGAATTCTTCACTGCTCTTGGCGAGCCAGAGATTAGAGAAAGAAGCTAACACGTGCCGTCTGTTTCAGAGGTGCCTTAAATGACAAAGCGTGCCACAAGATCTTTGAAGCCCTTTTTCGATTTGTTTCAGCTGAGAAATCAATTTACAACCGGGCGAACAAACCAAGCTCCAAGGCACCCTCTATATCCCGTTTGTCAACATGTGCGTCGGTCCTCCGAGTCGCTGTGGAGGTGTCGCTGCGCAATCTGCGAACGAAGTCTGTCCACGCTATCGTTGATCATATCATTCAAACTATACCTGCACCTGGGGAAGGACTATGGGAGCCTCTCAGCAGTGATTATATGAAATGCTTGAGGACACTACTGCAGTATCCGCCCCATGTTGAACACTTAGGGGAGAATGAATGGCAGGACCTTGTGAGTTTCTGTCTTCGCAGCCTTGGTCACGTTGAAAAGGACGGAAGTCGGTCGAGCATTCGAAATAGTCATCATGCCTCATCAGAAGCTTTTGATGTCAGTAGTCGCTCGACACCAGTGGGGACAACGTCGAGCCAGGCTGGAAGGCTGGGACAGTCTGATGGCAAAAGCAATACAGGGGTTGTCGAAAACGCTGTAATATGTCTCCAGCTGCTTACAGCGACTCCCAATGCTCCTGTTCAAGGGGCGGCTAGAAAAATATTGAGTGGGCTTACGGACTACTTGATATCATCCCCCCACGCTGGTAATGCTCACCAAGCTGCTTTTAATACCATAAATACAGTTATTCTCAAAGTTTTATGTGACCAATCCGATCTCGTCCGAGCATTTATCTTGGATATCATACCTGTAATTCGACGCCTATGGACCACAAAACTGAGTGGTCTGAAGGATGAAATCCTGGTCACTATTATGCTTTGCATGGATCTCTTGACGAACACTGCTCGAAACTCGCCCTCGGAATCATTGGCCGAGTTAGTTGAAGGATTGGCGGATGTTCTTTATTCGGAGTATCTAAAACGTCCTGAGAGGGAGATTCTGCAAATCGACGATATTATCTTCTACCGAGATACTTGTTCCCTGCCGCTAGGTACGCAATTTTTCGGCCCTCGTCTAGGTAATTCTAAATCAGAACACAACTGCGCAGTCATCTGGGTGTTAGCGACTCTACTTTCAGTTTCAGATGATATAAGTGCCCGGTTGGCAAGCCCATCCACTGTCGACGAAGTCCCGAGTAAGAAGCAGCGTTTTTTGTCGAGGATTGAGGATGTTGTCCGCGACTCTTTCTCATCCTCTGGAGCGAGAAAAGCCTGCGCCTTGCAACTTATACCCTTTCTTACCAAAAATCAAATCAGTGCTGAGTCAAAATCATCACTGCTCGAGAGGTTGACCGTCAACATATTGGATGATAATGGATCATTGGCTTCGTGGACTATGGTAGCTATTTCAAGGTTTGTCTCTTGTATCTGATAGCAGTAGAAATTTCTCGGGGCTGACCAAGTGTATGAACAGTATTGCCAGAAGTAGCGATGCGAAGTCGCCTCTGCTGAAGCCATGTTGGCGACAGATTTGGGATCTCGCTTCGCGAGCTTCTGTCGCTCAAGTTACATCAAGAGCAGCTTGCAATTTAATGACTGTCATCCTCCAGAATGAGCTTTTAGATTTCTCAGAAATTACCGAGACTATTCGATCAATGTTGTCATCCGTCGATCTGAACGGCCCTTCCACGCTTTCTGACTCGTCTTTAGCCATCTGGGCAACAATCATGAATATGCATATGCATGTCAATCCAAGTCTGGGACTAGATGCAGCGAAACAGATTTCAGGGTGGCTGCGGGGAGCGTGGACGATTGGTATGGCTACTCGACACTCTATATCATAAGACTATTTCTTACACCGAAATTAGGCACAGTTACTGATAGGATCCAAGCCGCTCAAATAGCGGCATTTGCACGTCCTTTCGATCTCCTAGACTTATTGCTGACGTGCACCAACAGACGGCCTTCGCCTACCTGGGTTCGATATCGAGGTCCCACAGGTCTCATCGCGAAAAGTTGGTTCCGTCATCGTCAGAATCGATCATTGACTGATTTTCTTTTCTCAGTCGACGGAACTGCCGGTTTCAACGACCCATGGAACGCAGAGGAGATGGTGTTGCGTGTAGAATCGTCGACTCGACAAGATCCAAACGATCTCGTCGTTATAGAGTTGCTACAATCGAAAACGGATTCATTCTCACAAGCGTGGCGAGCCCTCTGTGGTGACAAATCACATCATGTCACTGCAGATGTCGTGCAGATAGTTGCAACCTTGTGTATAGTGACCGCGGTGTTTGTTGAGTGCCTCCCTCAATCACATGGCTTCCGATTGCAAGAGTTGCGAAAGAGTAGTCAGCGTTTGTGGGAGGAAATGTGTTCCTTTTTGTCATTTCGGGACGTCGATTTTATCCAGGCGTGTTTGGAGGTATTATCACCTGTGGTCTCCTCAGCGCCATGCCTGAGTGATCCTGGCAATGTCATTTCGAGAGCCCTCGAAACTCTTGCACCTCCGTTGCTCGGCGTCCTTGAACAACAGCGGCATGATCAACAAATGGAATCCACGTCATTTGATGCGGAATCAATGGATCTGGACGATCCGTTTCCAGCTCACGACGACCAGCTACCAGTGCAGCAGTCCATCGTTAGTCTTAATCGCGAAGCTTTGCCATTCTTCCCCGATAGCTTGTCTTTTCAACGTTGTATGACAGTGCAGCTGTCGATATTTAATAAAGGAAAGCCTATGAAAGGAAATGAGCAATTTCCTAATTCGACGCTTATCGAATATATGACATCACTGGACGAGGCTGATATCTTGTCTGCTTACAGTATTTTACCCAACGTGTTCTCTGCGTGCTCTGGTATGACCCGAGCTGCTGCTCTTGATGTCATCGAATACTTTGGAGAGAAGTGTTTGCAATCATATCATCTCGAGCGATGTGAAAGCTCTTTGTGCCTCTGCATCTATATGATGGTCAGTTTCGTCGATCTGTGGACATCAGGAGAAGGCGACGATCTCTACGATTCTGCTTCAGACTTATATGCATGGTTTGTCGATGTGTTGTTGGCGAGAAAGAAAGCTTCATCCAGGGTTCTTATAGCCCTCGCCGAGCTTCTGGACGCTGTCATCAGCTCAAATCCAAAGTACTCGAGCGCTGAGTCCAGTCCATCACCACGCACAAGCTTTTTCAACATTCTTCAGGACGGGGACATTAGGGTGAAGTTCAGCGTTGCAAAATTGGTACCCAATATATTCGGCCGTTTTATACTTAAGGACCACGATGCTATATTCGATGATGTTCTTGATAGCCTTCCTCGGGATCCAGATTGGAGCGAGGGAATTGCTTTCCGGTTGTACGCATTGGCTCAATTAGCATCCCGGTGGCATACATTGCTCCGCAGAAGCATCTATCACATGTTCGAGACGCCCGGTAAAGTACCACTCTCAGTTCGATACGCGGAGAAATGCCTGCGAGATGTCTCCCATGCCCTTGGCTTAGATGATGCGAAAGAAATATTCCGGCTCTTCTCTTCTCAGATACTATACACGTGGACCAAAACGCAATCTGTTTCCTCGATGCCGTTCAGCATCTTTGGGTATACTAGCCTGAAAGAGATGCTAACCGACGTACGTGATGAAGTTGTCGGCCAAATCATGATGCGCGCAGATGACCACGAAGCAGCAGAGCTCTCTACATGTCTCAACACTCCATTCATCGACTTGTTAGGCGAGTCATTCTACAAGGCCGAGGCGTACAGCATCGCTCGTGATATTAGCATTCCGCCTTCTCAAGACAGTCAGCCTAAAGGAGTGGAAAATCGAATAAAAAAGCAGCTGGGAGCCGATCGATTTTTAAGTTTGGTTGAAAGACATTTTCCTCAGATTGTTGCAGCGCTCTTTAAGTCCCTTGACCAGGAGGAGCAAATCGAGAGAGCATTTCTGAAACGGCCAAACTTTCGTTTTGCTCTCGAAATCCTGAAACGCATCATTGCTAAAAGTGCTTCAACCGTCACTCTTCCGGCTAACCAGCAGCCGTCGTTTAGAGCACGCTACCTCCTGGACGAACTTGAATTTCTTTGCAAACGAACTGGCTATGAATTGGAGACCATCTGGACTCCTGCTTTAGTATCGTTCGTTTGCCGATCGCTCCTGGAGTCCATTCACCATGCCCTTGGATCGCTTCATGCCTGCTCTGTATTGCGGAAAATCAGAATCCTAGTGTGCGTGGCTGGACCTGTCATGCTCCAGGATTATCCACTTGAACAGCTTTTGCATGCCCTTCGTCCATTTCTCACCGATTTTCACTGCTCTGAAGATGCATTGGGTATCTTTTGGTATCTTCTTGAAGCAGGAAGGCCTTATCTGCTAGAAAATCCGGGCTTCACGGCGGGGATCGCAGTCTCGACACTTGCCTCGCTGAGAGGCTTTTTGACTTCATCGCCTGAGAGTAGTACACAAGAAAGTCAGTTCCGAGTGGTAGTATCAAAAACTCAAGAATTCCTTGACTGGTTTGCGGTCTTCCTGGAAGACTATAAATCCCCGAATATGAGTGAGGAAACAGCGCAATCTTTCCGACGTATGGTAAGGTCCTCGCAAAGAATGTGCACAGCGGGAAATGCTACGAAGGGGACATATGAAAGCGAACTTCTGCTTGAACTATTGCAGGATAGAAGCACTGGCCGGAACCTTTTAAGCAGGCCGATATCAGATCTTGTTCTTTCTCTTCTTTGTTCCGGCTTCCAGAAGCCACCGGACTTTCGCAATGACATTCTTGGTGAAGATAAAGCTGCTGCTGCCAACGCGGTGGCTGTGTGGCAGACCATTCAGAACGGTAGCCATGAAGCCGAATATCGGTTGTGGGCTGCTAGAGTCCTCGGACGAGCCTATGCGGCGACTGGACAGATCAGTGACGTGCTCCTCAGAGAGCAAGACCCTGCTCTCTTCAAGAATCATGAAGTTGTACAGCGCTCGAGTCCTTACTCTGCTTCCAAGGTTGCTATACTCCAAGTTCTCTGTGATATGCTGCTTAGCAGCAATCGTATGGAGGTGGGCCTCGTTGAGCGCACACTACAGCTTATTATAAGCAAATTGGTCGGTCACCCCGAACTTGAGCAATGTGGGCATGCTATACCCCCCTCTCTGATGAAGGCACTCATATGGAACCCCTATCATTGCCCTAATATATCTCTTTCGCCTTCGGAAGCTAGTGGTTTTGGGCATACAATGAGCTGGGATCCCAAACTTTCCGCGCCTCACTGGGCTCGAAGTATTGCACTGTCCCTGTCGATAGCAGCCGAAGACGATCCAGTCATTGGACCGTTGAGCAAAATCCTATATACAATCCCTGGCCTCGCTGTGCGGCTACTACCGTATGTCCTTCACGACGTCCTATTGTCAGAAATTGAGGGAGAGCAGACATCTCGTCAGAAAATTTCAGAAGTCTTTCAGCAGGCTTTGCGCGATGTTAATGAAGATACTATTCCTCACGTACGATTAATCATTAATTCTATCTTGTATCTTCGGAATCAACCAAAGCCGCACGAGTCGACAATAGCCGAACGCGAGGAATGGCTTGATATTGACTATGGGGAAGCAGCTGCAGCGGCATGTCGATGTCGGATGTATAAGACCTCACTGCTCTTTGTCGAGATCCAGGCATCGCGTCAGGCCAGCGTATCTCGACGGTCATCATTTGCGAAATACAGCCCTCCCACCAGTTTACTCCATGAAATATTTAGGAATATCGACGATCCAGACTTCTTCTACGGTATTCAGCAAGAACCTTCACTGGATTCCGTAATGGAAAAGCTTGACTATGAGAGTGCGGGGATCAAGAACCTTCTCTTCCAAAGTGCACAGTACGATAGCGACATACAGATGACAGGGGACGCGAACGCATGTGGCATTATTAAGGCACTCAATGCAACGAATCTCCAGGGAATTGCCAGCTCTATGTTTTCTGCTGCTAGCAATGCAAAAGGAGTAACTGCTCCTCTTGAGAGTATGCTCGAAACTGCTATGAGTCTGCAGCAATGGGATATTCCCATTCCTTCCCTGGCACCCTCAGCATCTGGAGTTCTTTTTAGAGCATTCCAGAGCCTGAATACGTCAAGTAACGGAATCCAGGTTTTAGAGTCCCTTGATGAATGTTTCCTCGCGATTTTGGATCGGCTCGTCCAGGCTAACAAACCTGTGACATCGTTGCGAGCTTCAATGAGAGCTCTTGGGATATTGACCGAAATTGACGAAGCTTTGTCTTCTACATCATCTGATCAAATTGAAGAAGAGTGGGAAAAGATCAGGTCAAGAAATTTCTGGCTTAAAACAGAAAGGTATGTGCATCATAGTGTTCTGCTGAAAGAGATGCATTGCGGGTCTTAACGAGTATCCAGCTTCCATGATGTCGCTCAAATATTACACTGTCACGAGGCACTTTTTTCATCGATAAACCGCAAGGACCATTTGAAATTAGGCATGAAGTTAAGCTCTCGTGAAGCGCAGCTGTTGGAAGTGAAAGTTATCCGGGAGTCTCTCAAGATTAGTAGGGATCATGAGGTTGCTCAAGCGTCATTGAAATCGGCTATCTCTTTCTCAAAACTCACACAGCCTTGTGCTTCTCTTGGGATCAATATCGACGGGGCGGCGAAATTTGATTTGGCAAACGTCCTTTGGGATCAAGGAGAGATGACAACGTCGATTCGGATGCTTCAGCAACTAAATGAGCAGAACGACCTGCACAAGCAAGCTATCCCTGTAAGCCGCGCTGAGGTCCTTGCCAGCCTGGTAAGTCACCAAGTCATTTTTTTACCTTTTTTAACCTTATGCTAACCGGTGGAAGGGTCATCATGTTGCGGAGGCGCGCTTGGAGAAACCCGAAGCTATAATACAAGAATACCTAGTTCCAGCAGTAAAAGAGCTTAAAGGTAATTCCGAAGGGGAAGAGGCTGGGCGTGTTTTCCATGGATTTGCGATGTTCTGTGATCAACAGTTACAGAACCCCGATGGACTGGAAGATTTCCGGCGCATTGAACAACTTCGTGACCGCAAGGAGAAGGAAGTCGTTGCCCTTGAGAAGATGATGAAAACGGCTGAAGGGAAAGAGAGAGAGACGCTCAAAATGCACCGATCGAAAGCGAAACAGTGGTTTGATCTCGACGATCGTGAATACCAAAGGTTGAGGCGGAGTCGAGACGCGTTCCTGCAACAATGTCTGGAAAACTATCTTCTCTGTCTCAAAGCTTGCGACACGTATAATAATGATGCCCTTCGCTTCTGCGCTCTGTGGCTGGATAAGTCGGACAGCGAGATAGCGAATAATGCCGTGTCCAAATACATTTCTCAAGTGCCGAGCCGAAAATTCGCTCCATTGATGAATCAATTATCCTCACGCTTGCTCGATGTCTTTGATGAATTTCAGACTCAGCTTTTTGCACTTATATTCCGCATATGTGTCGAGCATCCATACCACGGAATGTATCAAATATTTGCTAGCAGCAAGTCCAAAGGTGGTAAAGACAAGGCATCTTCTGCACGTCAGCAGGCAGCAGGCAAGCTAGCGGAGAAGTTGAAGAACGACCGACATGCAGGACCAATTTGGGTTGCAATCCACAATACAAATATTAGCTACGTTAAATTCGCTGCTGATAGGTTGGACGAGAAAGTGAAAAGTGGCGCCAAGGTGCCGCTGAGGAAACTGGCTACTGGCGTACGCTTGGAGCAAGACGCGACGAACCAAAAGTTACCACCGCCCACAATGAAAATTGAGCTTCGCGCGGATTGCAATTACAGCAATGTTCCTAAGATTGTACGTTTCCATCCCGAGTTTACCGTCGCCTCGGGAGTCAGTGCACCTAAAATTGTAACCGCTGTTGCCACGGACGGGTTACGCTATAAACAACTGGTAAGGCGAGTTTGGCTCCTTATAGAACTAAGACTGACATAACCCAGTTTAAGAGCGGAAACGACGACCTCAGGCAAGATGCCATAATGGAGCAAGTCTTTGAGCAGGTCAGCAATCTTTTAAAGGACCACCGAGCCACACAGCAGCGCAACCTAGGGATCCGGACGTACAAGGTTCTTCCTCTCACATCTAATGCTGGGATAATTGAATTTGTCCCGAATACCATCCCATTACATGACTACCTTATGCCTGCGCATCAGAGGTACTTCCCCAAGGATATGAAGCCTAATGCTTGTCGAAAACATATCAGCGATGTGCAGACGAAGTCGTTCGAACAGCGAGTTAGGACTTACCGCCAAGTGACGGATCATTTCCATCCTGTCATGAGATATTTCTTTATGGAGAAATTCAACAATCCAGACGACTGGTTTAGCAAACGGCTTGCATATACGCGAAGCACCGCGGCGATCTCGATATTGGGCCATGTGCTTGGACTCGGGGATAGACATGGCCACAATATCCTCCTTGACGAGAAGACTGGCGAGGTCGTCCATATAGATCTTGGTGTGGCCTTCGAGCAGGGTCGAGTTTTGCCTGTCCCAGAAGTTGTTCCCTTCCGTTTAACCCGCGATATCGTGGACGGGATGGGTATTACAAAAACAGAGGGCGTCTTTCGGCGATGCTGCGAATTTACCCTTGAAGCGCTACGGCAGGAATCCTACAGCATTATGACCATCCTTGACGTGCTTCGATATGACCCGCTGTACAGTTGGACCCTGTCGCCTCTGCGAATGAAAAAGATGCAAGAATCGCAAGAGGCTGGCGGCGGACCCCCAGTGCTCCCTAACACTGAGGGAAAGAGCACTGCAAACGAACCCAGTGAAGCAGACAGAGCCTTGACAGTTGTTGCGAAGAAACTAAGCAAGACTTTGAGTGTTGCAGCGACGGTGAACGAACTTATCCAACAAGCGACGGATGAGAGGAATCTTGCTGTTCTGTATTGCGGTATGTTTCCAACCCCCGTCCCATTCTTTGGTGATAATGAGGACTAATTCATTTGTTAGGGTGGGCTGCTTATGCATAAAGGCGGATTTCCTCGTTGCCGGGCCGTGACTGACTTGGGCAATCCTTCAAAAAACTTTTTGGGTTGAACATATGTGGCATTTTTTTTTCCTTTGTGGAATCACGTTTTTCTGACAGGGATTAGAGCTTTGGAGGATATATCAATGTATGTACTATATGTAAACCACGATGTAGTCTAGTATACTCGGCATTAATACGTACGTATTCATTTCACAACTGCAACATGATCACAGCCGGTAGTGGGCGAATATGTCCAGCAGGGCCGTGGACCCGTGGTTGGACCGTGTTCTAATAGATCGCAGAGACATTTAGTGACGATGGCTGAGCTTAGTTGGAGGTATTAAGTGAGATCAGACGCTGAGGATTCAGGTGAGCCTCGGACGACGTCACGGGTGTCGGGGCCACGCGATGTGCATGCCCACCATCTCTCTTTCATCTGTTCTATTCTGCTGGTTCTACTATTACCGCCTATCACAAGCTCATACGAAAATGACTTCTGCCCCAAAAACTCTGATTCTCATGGCCGACTACGGCCACGATCCCACCGGTAAGTTGGCAAAGTTGCGACGGGCGGAGGATCCGTCATGTCGATACTATGAGTCGCATGCTAAACTTTATATCCCGTCTTCTCTCCAGAGACAGCCGTAGCGTTTACCATATTCAAAAAGGCTGGATTTGAGGTCCAATTCGCGACAGAGACAGGAAACCCTCCGAAATGTGATGATCGCATGCTGTATGGAGTGACGGGGAAAATACTGGTGGGCATGCCCAAGTACACTTATTTCTTTCAGTCCAACAAAAGAACAATGATTGACCAATCTGATGATTCCTTCCCTTTTTTTCTTAACTATTAGGGCGCTAATAAGAATGTCGTTGAGCAATATATCAACATGACCAAAGACCCCGCGGCGGAGAAGCCGCTCGCGTGGTCTGATCCGGACTTCTCTCTGCTCCCGTTTGACCTCCTTTATTTTCCCGGAGGCCACGAAAAGTCCATGAAGCAGATCATAGACTCCAAGCCCCTGCATGAGCACATCGCAGAGTACTTCCCTCAGACTCGAAAGCCGAGCAGGAAGACCGTGGCGGCAATATGTCACGGTGTGCAGACCGTCTCCGCAGCCTGTCTGCCTGACGGGAGGAGTGTCCTCCATGATGTAACAACAACGGCTCTGCCTGGAGCGATGGAGTCGTCCATCTACTGGTTGACGAGGCCGTTTCTGGGGGATTACTACAAGACCTATGGCAAAGGGAGTGAGAACGTGGAGACAATTGTAGGCCCTTGCACATATGAGCTTCTTATAATCCGGCATATTTGTACTAATTTCGTCGCACAGGTCAAGAAGAGATTGAACGATCCGAAACAGTTTATCAATAAGCTTGGACCTAGCCCGTGTGTATCCATCTCACACCCAGAGATGCTGTCTTTTTGCGAGAATGTTTCAGCACTAATTGTATCCCAGATTTATTCACGAAGACGGGAAGTACAACTACATTAGCGGTAGATTCCCTCCAGATACCGCGTTATTGGCTGGGAGAGCTGTAGATTTAGTCAGGGAGGTTTGCCAGTCGTAATTCAATTCTATATGTGGTTCCCAACCACCAAAGCGCCAGTGGAATATGTCTCCCCCAGAAATCCATTTCATACGCTCGCCAGATTGGAGATGTAGGTCAGTTAGCTAATACCACAGTGTCGCCTTATGAGTACATGTGGCCATAGAGTCCCATGAAGCCCAGTTCATTGTTGCTTCTTACATAATTATCATAGGAGTAGGCTAAGTCTATTGACTGTAAATGCCTCTAGTCTACTTCATCGTCTAGAAAATTCCTATAGCCCATCATGCGAAAGCTTATAAAGCTTCAATTTATTATACAAAAAATTCTGGGAATTAAAAATACAGGGGTGGTGTCGATGCATACAAGTGTTTCTCGGATGGTACGGATGCACCGGAGATATATGCGAGTATATGGAAGAGCGCCAGATATTTTTATAAAACATCATGCGAAATTTAGGATGGAGGATCCTCGATTTACAGCTCCATTTGGAGAATTTTATCGGTTAATATACATATGCACTGATCTGAAAGCTGGGAGATATTCTAGGACTGCGAGAAAGATAGGGTCTAGACTTCCGGGCGGCGCGGGCCGTATTTGGCGATCGTGTTCTTTTCGTGTACTGTACCTTATTCTTGGCTTCATTGACTACTACATCTTGCCACCTTTTGAAAACACCATGCAACGTACGGGCTTTGCTCTGCCTCTTTGATCGTTTGTATCCTTTCTACTTCTTAGTTGAGAGGACTTCTCGTTAATATTTTTAGCAGTTTTCTATATTTGTACCAGCAGCCAGATTGCGGTGTTTTTTGTCTTGGTGATTTCCCTAGCGGCCTTTTCAAGCCAAGTGTGCTATCATTGCCCAATGGCGTCCTGACTCATTCGAGTTCCATTCGCATCTAGCTCTGTTGTTTGCTTTCCTGTCCCCCAATAACATCCTCCTTATATTCTTTTAGTTCATTATTTGCTATTTGAAAATTTACTCTTCTAATCCGTTTATCCAACCCCTGTTGGGCGGACTTCGGAGATAACGACGATGTCAATAAACGCAGCAGCCCCTAATCGAGGGATTGTGGTGTTTTCGGGAGGCAGCGCTGCAAACAGCCTTGTTGATGTCTTCAGTGCAGTGAGAGAGAGCAAGCATTGTCCGCTCAGCTACATCATTCCGATCAGTGACAATGGCGGCTCATCATCAGAGCTGATAAGAGTATTCGGAGGCCCAGGGATTGGCGATGTGCGAAGTATGCTTGTATATCTAAACACAGCAGGACTTTTTGGTGGTGGGACAACTTGCTGACAGGAGATGACAGGTCGACTTGTTCGTTTGATTCCTGATTCGCCGCCAAATTCAGAACGGGCAGCGATCAAGGCCCTCTTCAACCATCGACTCCATCCCTCCGATGCAGCCGCTGCTCACGCTGAGTGGCAGTCCATCGTGGATGGCACATCCGTTCTCTGGAAGTCAATCTCGCCCGCGAAGAAGGAGCTGATCCGCTCGTTCTTCAATCTGCTGAACCTCGAGATCCTGAAACGGGCACGCCCGCCAAGGTCGACGTTCGACTTTACGTCCGCCAGCGTCGGCAATCTGTTCCTGACAGGCGCGCGTCTCTTCAGCGGCAGCTTCGAGAGCGCCATCTATCTCCTGGGAAGCATCTGCGGCGTCCCGTCAGACGTGGTCCGCGTGATCCCGGCCATCAACTCTAACTTCTCACATCACATCTCCGCCACCCTGGCCGACGGGACTGTCATTGTCGGCCAGAACAGCATCTCCCACCCGAGCGAGGCCACAGCCCTGCAGTCAAAGCCCGGTGGAAGGCGCCCCAGCTTACTCCTCGCGGACGGTGACGACGAGGATTCATCTTCCGCTTCGGATGTCCCCTACGAAGACGATCATCTCCCGGGTTCCCTTCCCACGCTCCGCAACAAGAACATTACCTTCAGCAAGACGGGAAATGAGGAACTCCCCTCCCGGATCTCCCGCATCTGGTACATCAACCCGTACGGACAGGAGATCCGTCCGCCGGCGAACCCGCGCGTTCTCGAGGCCCTGCGCGACGCCCAGGCGATAATCTACAGCATCGGGTCCCTCTACACGTCCATCATTCCGTCACTGATCCTCCGCGGTGTCGGGGAGGCGATCGTATCCGGCCCGGCGCGGCACAAGATCCTGATCCTCAACGGCTCGCTGGACCGCGAGACGGGGCCCTCATCCGAGCCGTTCACGGCCGTGGACTTCGTCGAAGCCATCGTTCGCGCAGGCGAGGAGAGCCGTGGGCGTGGTCGTCATCGCCGTACAGACGTCACTGACGCTGCGTCCACCTCGCCCATCTCCCCCTCGACGACACCTGCGCCTCCTCCTGCCCCCGAGGTCCCCCTCCCTTACTCCTCGTACGTCACCCACATCCTGCATCTTGAGGGTCCTGGTACGCCCAAGGTAGACCGCGAGCGCCTCGCTGAGATGGGAATCGAGACACTCCGCCTGTACGGGCGGAAAGTCACGTCCGGGGAAGGGGAAGGGGAGACCGTGCTTGGGATGCGGTATGATCCAACCGCACTCGTGCAGGCGCTCGAGGTGGTGCTGGGGAAGAAGGGCGATGCCATGGTAAGAGACGGGTTCGGTGGAGGGCTGAGCAGGAGGAATACTCTGGAGAATCCGGGATGGAGGGAGGCGCGGTAAAGCAGATATGGCATGCAGTGGACGGGTCCAGTTTATTGTGTGTTGAGAGACTATATCGGCTATATCTATAGATATAGAGTGCATTGTCATGCAGCTATGATATTGATTTTAGAAAAATAATTTTGGTCATAGGGTTTAGGAATCATAATTCAGCCAGAAGGCCAAGTTTGTATCTATTCATTCATTTCGGCTTTCAACTGAGAGCCCATAACGCCGTCAAAAAATAAGGACAAAGAAAAGAAAAGAAACAATAAGCAAGACGCGCGATACATCTAATGCCGATTATCCATCTTCTTTGTCTGAGCCTCATCCGCCTTGGCCGAATCTCGTTTTTTCGTGGCCAGCTTGAGTTGCAATGGAACCAGGTTCCTCTTTGGTCCCGGAGCGTCAACGCGGGTGAGAGGCTTCCGGCAGACTGGACAGTTGCCACGGGGCCCTTTCCCAGAGTCGGATCTCTGTTCCTCGCCGAATTTGAGAGTGTCGACAATACATTTGTGACAGAAGAGGTGCCCTGAAAAGACAATTGCGATTAGTCTAGATGTCCATTGGTTTGATGCTATACATGAGCTCCGTTCCTGGTGGCTCACTCAAACGAAGAGACATACCACATATTGTGCTGGTTGCGTCGACGGGAGTGTCCATGCAGACGGGACACTTGTACGATGTCAGGATCGAGCGTCCCTTCCCGCTGCCCGGGTAAGTCTGGGCTTTAACTGCGTCCTCACGCTGTTTCGATAAAGCCTTCGAGAGTGCCGATGCACTGTCCACTTCTGTTAAATCGATTGATTCAATATTCTCTTCATCAACCTGCTCCCCATGAGCGGTGGCAGAGGCTGAAGATTCTGTAGAAAGATCTACCTCTGCATCATCACTCAGACGCCTACGCTTTGTGCCGCGTGGTTCTTGGATCGACTGAGAGGATGGTTGACCGGCTGGATGGGAGGAATTCATTGCAGACGGAGAACCAGACAATGGACGGGCTGGGTCAGAAGTTAGATCAACGACTGAAGGAGAGCTGCGATCCATATTGGATGCCAATACTGATAGAAGAGAGGGTATCAAGAGAGATCAATGGCCCTAACCAGGTCTATCCGCTAGAACGGAAGTGAATGGACAGATTGTCCCACGAAGTGGATCTCTCCTGAAAGCGCACTCAGACAAACTGTTCGAAAGGGGCAGTTGCAATAGAAGACCAAGATAAAAATTCCAATTCCAAGAGTAACGACGCAATGCCCGTGAAAAATACTGAAGCGAGAAACGCTCTGATAGGAAAGGCCCCGTTATCGCCGCACATCCAAATAAGAAAAGAGAAGAATAGCAAGCACTTGGATGAGATGAATTAAGAGTGTGGCTTTGTATAAGACGATAAAGAGACCTTATAATGTAATGAATAGAACAGACTTTCTGTTCGAAACTGACAGAGCAGATTATTCCGTGACGTCGCAATATCGTCTCTTCGTTGCTCGACGGATTTCATGGGAGGAAAAGGCTAGATATACCCGTGACATCGCAAGGAATTGGCTGATTCCACTCGTACGCTGATCCAGAGATGTCGGCTGGAGGAAGAGGATTGAGCTGCACGGACAATGACAATGTCATCAGGGGAGCAAAGAGCTTGGCTGGCGTGATGCTCACAGCTAATGAGGGAACAAAACACAACTCCACGCTATAAGCAAGAGGGGACTGAGAAAAGCTCAAGGACGAATAGCGACACGGATTCCCAGGGGATGTCAGCACATCCAGGAGGCCTTCCTGGCGGTGGCGGGGCAGCGACGTCGAGGCCGGAGCTGGAGAGGACCTCACCCATGCGGAAGGCGGTGAGCTGCACGGAAGAGGATGTTAATCCGTTCCGCAGCTGTGGACACCTCAGGCATTAAGAACTGCAGCGATCGATAAGTTTTGTCGCAAAAGATACGCTGAGGATACGACTCCGGCCGCTCTACCTCGGCGCTCACTTTGCGCATTCAACGACCACAGAGTTACCATGTCACTACAGTGAGTGCCTGTTTCCATGCGTCACTATGCTTTGGAATCTCGCCTATACCCCCTGTCCAAGGGGTGCGGTGCGATCTGGTACGCAGAGATTGCGCCCGCCACTGCTGTACCTCCGTTCGCGGCCCCTGCCGCTTGCGAGATTCTATGCCGCTCAGGTCTCAGAAGAGAGCGCTGGAGAGAAGCCTCGGCTGCGGACGCTGTCAGGTAATTTATTTGACTTTTTGTTTCAAAAAAATCCCGGTCTAAATTTGCAGTGATACGTAAAGCTGACGCTGAAAGTCTTAGTGCCCTCTACGGCAAGGTTCAATGAGATCGGTGTACAGCAGGTGAGCGAACACATTTACAAGCAACTCTTCCGGAACGGATCCACGCCTCCTGATCCCCAACTTGTGGACTTGTCAAAGGATCACCTATCGCGACATGACCTCTTGGGTAAATCTCAAGAGGCCGCTGAGCCCATTGCGTTCAACCTGCCGGATCTCCGTGGCCAGACGCTGGACGAGCATTTTTACAAGCTGGGGATGGACTCGTCTGAGCCATATTTGGGCTACGCAAAATCATACGCCGAAGTAGATTCACCCCCAAAGCCGCGAAAGTGGGCTAGGAGAAGCGGGTGGACCAAATACAACAGCGATGGCACTTGGGAGCCCGTGGAGGCTCCAAACGAGTCGATGCTGACGTTTGACACCGAGGTCATGTGGAAGGAGACCTCGTTCGCAGTTATGGCTTGCGCCGTCAGTCCAACGGCATGGTATGCGTGGTTGTCTCCTTGGCTGCTGGGGGAGTCGGAGAGTGATCGTCATCTGGTACCGTTGGGTGATCCATCGCAACCCCGAGTCATCGTCGGCCATAACATCGGGTACGACCGGGCGCGAGTCCTTGAGGAGTATGACCTCAAGCAGTCGTGCAATTTTTTCATCGATACCATGTCTCTTCACGTGGCCGTGAATGGGATGTGTTCGCAGCAACGCCCCACGTGGATGAAGCACAAGAAGATCAGAGACTTGAGGGATAAGATCGCCAGCGAGAATAACTCTGTTGAACTAGCTGTTCTGTTAGAGAACCAGCTGCTTAGCGAAGAAGAGGAGGAGCTGTGGGTAGGGAGGAGCTCTATCAATTCCTTGCGAGACGTGGCCAAATTTCACTGCAACATCACGATCGACAAGGCACAGAGAGACTACTTTGGAGAACTTGACAGGGAAGGAATTTTGGAGAGGCTAGAGGAACTTTTGGATTACTGCGCCGCAGATGTCGCAATCACCCATAAAGTGTACAGGAAGGTATTTCCGAATTTTCTGGAGGTGTGCCCTCATCCTGTCAGCTTTGGAGCCCTGCGCCACCTTTCTTCGGTAATCCTTCCAGTCGATAAATCATGGGAAGAGTATATCGCCAATGCTGAGGCGACATATCATCAACGAATGGACGGCGTTAAACGGAAGCTAGTCGAACTATGCGAAGAGGCTTTGAAAGTCAAGGACAAGCCTGATGTTTACAATAACGATCCCTGGTTACGGCAGCTGGACTGGTCCGGCCAGGAGATCAAAATGGTGAAGGGCAAGAAGAAGGGAGACCCACCTAGACCTGCAGCGCGACAGAAAAAGCCGGGAATGCCCCAGTGGTACAGGAATCTGTTTGCCAAGAACGATTCAGATATCAATTTGACTGTTCGAACACGAATCGCACCGATCCTTCTGAAGTTAGCTTGGGATGGCCATCCCCTTATCTGGTCCGATAAATTCGGCTGGACCTTCAAGGTTCCCCTTGATAAGGCCAAAGATTATGAAAATCAGGCCGTCACTCGTTGCGATATGTCTCAAGAGGAAAAAAATCTTGAGCTTCGCGATGACACAAAACACGCCTATTTTAAACTCCCGCACAAGGATGGGCCACAAGCGAGATGCGTCAATCCGTTGGCAAAGGGCTATTTGCAATACTTTGAACGTGGAATACTGTCTTCGCAGTATTCCATAGCCAAAGAGGCTCTGGAGATGAACGCCTCTTGCTCATATTGGATCAGCGCGCGGGACAGAATCATAAGTCAGATGGTTGTTTATGAAGACGACGTACGGGATGTCAAGGAGGATGGCACACAAAAGAAGAAATTGGGATTCATTCTACCCCAAGTTATACCTATGGGGACCATAACTCGCCGAGCCGTGGAAAACACATGGCTCACGGCAAGTAATGCCAAAGCAAACCGTGTTGGCTCTGAGCTCAAAGCTATGATCAAGGCTCCACCTGGCTATGTCTTCGTCGGCGCTGACGTTGACTCTCAAGAGCTTTGGATCGCTAGTCTTGTTGGAGATGCTCAATTTCAGCTACATGGGGGCAATGCTATTGGCTTCATGACCCTGGAAGGCTCCAAGGCCGCTGGAACTGATATGCACTCGCGAACAGCCAAGATTCTCGGCATTTCGCGGAACGATGCCAAAGTCTTCAACTATGGGCGTATATACGGAGCAGGCCTCAAGTTTGCAGCGACTCTGCTTCGTCAGTTCAACCCGTCTCTGTCGGAGAAACAGACAACTGAGATTGCGTCCAAACTCTACAAGGAGACTAAGGGCACACGGACGACACGAAAGTCACTGAGTGACAGCCCCTTCTGGCGGGGTGGCACCGAGTCTTTCGTTTTCAACATGCTCGAGGAGTTTGCAGAGCAAGAAAGACCCCGGACACCTGTCCTCGGCGCTGGGATTACGGAGGCACTCATGCGTCGTTTCATCAACAAAGGCAGTTATATGACTTCTCGGATCAACTGGGCCATTCAATCTTCTGGCGTCGATTATCTCCATCTTCTGATCATCTCCATGGACTACCTTGTTCGTCGGTTCAACATCAAGGCCCGCTTGGCTATTACCGTGCACGACGAGATCAGATACCTGGTCAAAGAGGAGGACAAATACCGTGCAGCACTTGCCCTGCAGATTGCGAATGTATGGACGCGGGCTATGTTTTCGCAGCAAGTAGGGATCGATGATCTTCCTCAGTCATGCGCCTTTTTCTCTCAAGTCGATATCGACCATGTTCTCCGAAAAGAGGTGAACATGGACTGTGTGACCCCTTCTCATCCAAACAAAATTCCCCACGGCGAGAGCCTGGATATCAACGCACTTCTGGACAAAGGTTCCGAGGCCTTCCTGGATCCATCTATCAAACCGATTTCGCCACCAGATCCTGATAAATACCAATATACCCCGCGGAAGACGGTCATGTCGACCATCCAGAGCTCCACAAATACCGCGTTCATCAAGGCGCAGATCACGAGCGACGATAAGGAGCTCCGGGAGATCATCAAGGAGGCGGTCAAATCTCGGTCGACCTCTGTAGCGTCCACGGCACAGTCCCGAAAGTCGCATCCCAAAGCTACAGCCAAACCAGTTGCTGCACCGCCGCAAGGGGTGACCCTTCCGGGCGTTCCACTCAGTTTTCCTCGTTCCTCCCGGCACTCATCACAGGCGAACAAACAGCCCAATATCCCCCTTCCCAAAGAGACCTGGAAACAGCCGCGATCTTCTGCTGGGTTATGATTCGCAATCTTTACCAATTTGATCTTCCTGCCCTGTATTTGTAACCTGAAATTTTACTCTCGTGGAGTGTTTCTTCGAATGTGTCTTACGTCTCATGTCTTTTTGACCAGGTGCTGGAATTGGATGCATTGGTTGGGACGGCGCCCGGCGTGAATGGGAGCTGTGTACGGAGTATTTGGGAGGAGTTGGCTGTATGTATGTATTGTATGTATGTACATATGTGTATGTTTTGGCAGTGACGCATGTATAGTTACCCTGCCCCCTCTTTCGGTGTATGTCTCTAAAAATGCAAGGTCAATATATGTACGAGTTGGTGTGTAGGGTGTTTGGAGACGACGCCGCGGTCGAGACCGCAGCGGTGGGCCTCCGCAGGCCCGCCATGGTCAACTCTGGCCTCTTCATGCGACCCAATGCGAAACTACAACTACGGAGTCCTCAGGGGTCGGTTTCAAAGCAATCCGTGATTTCCCCCTTGCGAACATATATCTCCTCGTCGTTCGTCCGCCAGACGCTCTCTTGCCCTGATTATTTCACCCGTCGTCTGGTTCGTGGAGCGATGCGCCTCAGTCTTATCCCGTCGGCTGATCGCGAACGCCAGCCTTCGGCATCTCCACAAAGGGCATCGTGCGCCCCCCGATGAGTATCACAAGTAGACGAATATATCCCTCTGGGTATGCTACTAGGCATCTATTCGCATCGATTTGACCATGGCGATCGTCCTTCTCGGGTAATTGTGCCAGCAGCAGGAGCCTCGTACTCGAAACTCGAAGCTGATCCTACCCGAAATCGACTCCCTTAATCCGCTTAGAACTTGGCATTTTTCCAACATTTACTTTTGCGTCGCCGCCGGTATGAGCGTCCATTCTCATGACTATGCACCTGGGGCCGGGGCGACAGCGCCTGCTGCGCCTGACCGCATTGATATCGAAGCGCAACCGCAATCGCCGTCTCAGCAATTCAGCCCAATCGTCGAGGATGAGCCAGTCTCCCCTGATACCTTTGCGAGTCCCACCAAAGTCAGCTCCCATGAGACGGTCAGGCGCCGCATCAAGCGCTCCAATACCGCCCGCTCATACCACCGCGATGGCCTGACCCATGACCCGAACTGGCAGCCAGGAACTGAACCGGGCATCGACCCGAGCGAGCCGCTTCCCCCGTATGGTTCAGACTGGGCCACGTCGCCGCCCAAGGATCTATACCAGAGATGCGAGATAACCGTGGTAGACTTTTCGCAGGACGAGATGCGGCAGTATGAGCTGGACAATGACACCCTGGAGCAGTTCCTCGAGAAGGAGAAAGAGCCTTGGGTGCAGTGCAGATGGATCAATGTTAACGGGTTGAGCTGGGATGTCATTCGGATTTTGGGTAACCACAAGGGGTTCCACAGACTGGCGATTGAGGACCTGATGCACACCACGAATCGGACAAAGGCAGACTGGTATTCGGATCATGCGTATGTTGTGATGACCCTGCAGAAGCTGGTCCAGCTGCAGGAGGAGGACAGCTCCTCCGACGAAGAGGATGACTGGAACCGCGGGTCTTTCGAGCGCAAATATCGAAGAGCTTCGACGGCCGAGAAGAGATCGAGTTCTCCGAACAGGAAGAGAGAGCGAGGGGTCATTTTGACAGCGCTGTCCGATCTTCTCAGGTGGCAGAAACGGAAAGATCAGAAGAAGAAGCGCCCCCACAGCTCTGGGATTCGCACTCCTGTTGGCAGGGTGGCATCGAACCAGACTTCTCATCTTGGAGATATTCGCGTTGCGTCAAGTCAAGCCCGCAGTATCCAGCGGTACAGAGGCGCCCCCAATGAAGACCGGATCGAATTCATGGAGCGCCATGCCGTCCTGGCATCGAAGGGCCTTGGTGTCGTTCTGGAGCAGGTCTCGATCTTTCTGAGTGCCGATAACACCGTGACATCCTTCTTCGAAGCGAGTGCGGATGACATCGAGGCACCGATCATCAAACGCCTCAATTCGCCGGAGACAATCCTACGCCAGTCCTGCGATGCTAGCATGCTACTGCAGGCCATCCTAGATGCGATCATTGACCTTGCGATTCCAGTCACGACGGCCTACCAGGATGCGATTGGTGATTTGGAACTGGCGGTCCTCACGGACCCGGACATTGAGCAGTCGAAGAGTCTCTACATTTTGACATCGGAGATTGCCGTTCTTCGCAACACCATGCAGCCTATAGTGGCTGTTATAAATGCGCTTCGCGATCACCGGTCAGATCCAGTCAGCACTCCGGGGCTGGGCACCGTGAAGTCCACCGGTGCCAACAATCCTTTCTTCCCGCAGACTGCTGCCGAGAACACAGGACATATAAGCCACGCTGCCCCGAACTTGAAAGGTATCGGTGGCTCTACCGTTACGATTAGCCCCATGTGCCATACGTACCTGGGCGATGTGCTGGATCATTGTATCATCATCGTCGAGGGGTATGACCAGATGAGGCGAGCTGCTGATAACATGATCGATTTGATCTTCAACACTATCGGTGAGCTCTTATCTGTTTAATCCGTGGAATGAATTGGTAATTCTAGAATGAACTGACCAAGAAATTTTTCCGTCACGCAGGTGCCTATCAGAATGAGAGCATGAGGCAGCTCACTATCGTGACATGCCTGTACCTTCCATTGACTTTCTTGACGGTACGTTGAATGGGAATGCGGAACGGTCATTTCGGATGCTTATTATGTGCAGGGATATTTCGGAATGAATTTCGACGATTTCCCTGGTGTTCGGAACAGTGATGCGTACGTATCTACCTTTTCTGGTCTTGTCCGTTTCACTTGGACTAACTGATTGCTGTAGGTATTTCTGGAAAATAGCAGTGCCTTTTGTCTTCGCAACAATGATACTCCTAATGTGAGTGGTTCCGGTTTCCTTTCTTCTGCGCACAGCACAGGCGTGAAAGCTAATGCGACGGGTGTGACAGGCGCGACATGATCCAGCGGTACCTAGTGAAGCTCGCCCAGAAATGGCTGATCACCAGCTCGAGGAAGCGGAGAAAGGAGAGGAAGAGAAGTTAGAAGCTTGCGTAATTTGGATAGCAGCGAGCATCCTTATTATATATATAGTACAGTAATACTTTTTTTATACCCCTGATGTATGTACACAATACATGTACAGTACAGTGGATAAGGGCAACACAAAGCTCGGCCTTTCAGAAGCTCTTCCGTCGAAATGCGAGGTATGCCTTCCAAGGCAGCTTCCAGTCGGACGTGAGCAGCTCCGGCTTGAAGATATCAAAGTCCACCTTTTCCAACCTATCCAGCCACAACCGCGTAGACACGGCGGGCATGAAGACGCCAAAGGCGCGTCTCACTTCATCCCACTGAGACTCGTAGGGCTGGATGCCACCGTACTCGTGGCCCTCCTCGCCCTCATGCTCGAACTCATGGCCAACGTCCCTCCCCGCACGGAGATTGTTCAGCATCTGCTGCGCAGTGATGAGATGGTCGCTCGCCCGAGTCGCGACCGCGAACACGGCATCCCGGAGACCGGGCGCCTCCGCACCGTGCCTGAACACATCTTCCTCCCTGACGCCCGTTTGCGCCATGATATCCAACGGCAGGACGATCGCACCCTGCTTCGTAGCAACACCTCCTCCCAGTCCAGCCTGGCCAGACTGACGACTCGTCGGAGGCGGTGGAAACGCGACCAGCGGCACCCCCCGCAACACGGCCGCGATCCCCGCCGCCTTGCCGATGTGCGAGGCCAGATGGTCCGCCGTCAGCGACGCCATCGGCAGCGCCGCCAGCGTCAGGTACAGCAGCGTCGAGTACGTGTTCTCGGCGTACGCCTCGAGCGCCGCGAGCGTCGGGTACGGCGCGTTGGTCAGCGACTGCTCGCGCGCGTTGATCAGCCGCATGAACCAGCCCTTGCTGATGCGCGCGCGGCCGTCCGTCCGGGCGTGCAGGTCCGCGATGGCGGAGGCCAGCAGGACCGCGATGGGTTCCCTGGGCGGCGAGGAGCCCGCGAGCGTCTGGGTGACGGTGTCGCGCCAGAACTGGAGGCGCATGAGCCCGGTCGTGTACGAGGAGGTGGTGTCGGCGATCATGGAGAGGGAGACGTTGAGCGCGCGCAGGGCGATGTAGAAGGACTGCGTCTGGCGCGGGATGAAGGTGCTGAGGGTGTAGGAGGGGCGGTCATATTTCCTATTTTCGTCAGCCTTCGCCGTTCTCTAGGGGAAGATTGATAGACAGAATTGATGAAGAAGTATAAGACATGTCATACCGGAGAAGATCAGTACAGTAATTTCGTGCAGATTCAACTTCAGCTTCAGCAGCCCCCGTCACCGGCGCAGCAGCAGCAGGAGCTGATCTGGAGAACTGTCGCTGCTGTGGCCAGCGCTGCAGCGCTCGATGGAAGCAGCGTATCTCTCTCCCCGTGCAGCGCGGGCGGACTGCTTCCTTGAATAGAGACATGGAGTGGGTTTCAGGATATATTGAGATCTCCGATGGATTGTGGATTAGATTATGCGGAGGACTATTGGTTCATCGCGGTCCTACGCTCTAGTAGACATTTATCGCAGGAGCGCGTCTGCGGAGGCTGATCAGCGACAAGAGAGCATAATGAAAGATTCGCGACAATACATACTGTCAGTCAGTTGAGAAGCATCTTGCAGAAAATGTGTAGCCGGTGTTGCGCAGCTTCTGCTCATCTGCGCTTTTCTCCCCCGCCGATGACGTCGGGCCGAGCGAGGGTCGCGTCGCTCGGCGCGTCTTCCCCGGCCGAGCGCTTCAACTCCGTACTTCTCGCATCCATCTCTGCCTCCGTCCGGGCAGCATACAATACCCGCGGTTCCCCCTCGCGGCGTACGGGTCAAACGAAACGTACAACATGAGCTCCATGGACGTAGACCAGCGCCCGACGAAAAAGAGGCGTTTCTTCGTCGAGGAAGAAGATGAAATCGTCCCGAACAATGGCCAACCCGCCGCGCCCACGCCCGGACAGACCCCAGACGCGTCCACGGACCAGAAGCAGCTGAACGGCGATGGATTCGACGTGGAACTTTTTACCAGCATTGTTGGAGAGGATACCCCCCGAGACACGATCGAGAAAATTCGCGTCGCGGCGGGGAACAATATGGAGAGGGCTGTCAATATGTTCTTTGATGGATCGTGGAAGAAATCCGGTGGGAACGTCGCTTCTGTGATTGTCGGACAGCCTTCTCAGCCGTCACCAGCCGTGGAAGAGACGGCTCCGGTCGAGGAAGATGGACGACAGCATGTGTCTACAAACGGGACGAGCGACTGGACTCCACCAGAGGGCGCGGAGGTGCTTATGTCTCAGCCTCCTTTAAGATATGTCGGTGCGTTTGGAGTGGCCGCCTGGGCCACGAGAAGTGGCACCGGCCTGGTCTCTCACGGTGAGCGCGTGGGTATCGAACGTGCAAGGTCGCTGCCAACCGTGAAACAGGGTCGCGGTGGGAGGCTCATCACGAATCAGAAAGGAGACATCCTGACTCGTTTCACCAATACGCGAGGTGAAGAGGTGGGCCGACTGCCTCGAGAGACCGCGGAATGGGTCTCGACTCTTATCGACCAGAACATCTGCAAGTTCGAAGGCACTTGCGTCTACGCTCCGGAGCGGATCAGAGTGAACGATACGGTTTACTTGCAGTTACGATGTTACCTGCGGAAAGAAGCGTTCCAGCCAAGGGCATTCGATAGCTTGAAGGATGACAACAGGTCAACTGGGATATACGATGAAAAGGAGAGTACGGAGGAGAAGGAGCTACGGTTGCGCCAGGTCGCGCTCGTTAAGCTCTTCGATGAGATCAATCTCCTGCCGACGTCCACAAACGAGACCACGGCAAAACATAGGAAAGAAGGGCTGCTTCGCGCCGTAGAGGTCGCGGAGCAGTACGACAAGATCAAAAAGGATAGGGTCAAGGAAGGCAAAGATGCCAACAACTCCTCGGATGAAGATGAGACCCAGGAGCTCGAGGAGGATCAACTCGACTCGCTGTATAAGAAGGCGCAAGCGTTTGACTTTAATACCCCGGAAGCCGAGCCTGCAGCGACCTTCGCCATGACCCTTCGGAAATACCAAAAGCAGGCGTTGCACTGGATGCTCGAAAAGGAGAAGGATAACAAGCCGGAAAGGCAATCATCGATGCACCCACTATGGGAAGAATACAAATGGCCTTTGAAAGATGTGGATGACAAAGTACTGCCGTGTGTCTATCGGCAGGACTATTTTTACGTCAATCCGTACTCTGGAGAGCTTAGCTTGGAATTTCCGGTTCAAGAACAGCATTGTCTGGGCGGGATTTTAGCGGACGAAATGGGTCTTGGGAAGACGATCGAGATGCTCAGTCTTATACACACCCATAGACCCAGCGCTCCGAATCAGGAGGCCAGACGCCTACCAAGACTGCCCAGATCTTCGGCCGGGGTGGTACCTGCGCCTTACACTACTCTTGTTGTCGCTCCAACATCTCTTCTTTCTCAGTGGGAGAGCGAGGCCATGAAGGCTTCTAAGCCCGGAACTATGAATGTTCTGGTCTACTATGGCGCGGACAAGAACATCAACTTGAGAAATCTCTGTTCCGCAGGCAATTTTGCTTCTGCGCCTAACTTGATAATTACGAGTTACGGGGTTGTGCTCTCAGAGTTCCGCCATGTTGCATCTCAGTCGGTACTATCCGCTGGAGCACAAGGTGGCTTGTTCTCCGTCGAGTTCTTCCGGGTGATACTTGATGAAGCCCACCTGATCAAGAACCGACGCTCCAAGTCGGCGAGGGCCTGCTACGAGCTTAGGGCCATCCACAGATGGGTCCTCACGGGCACACCCATCGTCAACCGGTTGGAGGATCTGTTTAGTCTGGTGCGGTTTCTCAAGGTCGAGCCCTGGAGTAATTTCTCGTTCTGGAAGACATTCATCACGGTGCCTTTCGAGTCGAAGGATTTCGTACGCGCGCTTAATGTCGTGCAGACAGTCCTTGAACCTCTTGTGCTTCGACGGACCAAGACGATGAAGACGCCGGACGGAGAACCCCTCGTTCCACTACCTCCTCGGACAATAACGATCGAGGAAGTGGAGCTTTCGCAAGAGGAACGCGAGATCTACGACTATATCTACACTCGGGCCAAACGCACATTTAATGACAACGTCGAAGCGGGCACGCTTCTCAAGTCGTTCTCGACTATCTTCGCGCAGATCCTCCGACTTCGTCAGAGCTGCTGCCACCCCGTGCTCACTCGCAACAAAGCCATTGTAGCCGACGAAGAGGATGCCGCAGCCGCTGCCGACGAGGCAAGCGACCTCAAAGATGACATGGATCTGCAGGAGCTTATCGATCGCTTCACGGCCTCTACCGAAGCGGCCGACTCGAATCAAAACCAGGATCCCATGGCGAGGTTCAGCGCCCACGCCCTGAGGCAGATCCAGAACGACTCTAGTGGCGAGTGTCCTATCTGCTCTGAGGAGCCGATGATCGAGCCGGCCGTCACCGCGTGCTGGCACAGCGCTTGCAAGAAGTGTCTCGAGGATTTTATCCGCCATCAGACGGACAAGGGGGAAGTTCCCCGTTGCTTCTCGTGTCGTGCCCCGGTGACTATTCGGGATATCTTCGAAGTCATCCGTCATGGATCGCCCAACTCCACTCCCAAAAATGGTGATATCGTGAGCAGCACTCCGCCGTCATCTTCACAGCCCCCTCCCAAGATCTCCCTACGGCGGATTCATCCCCTCTCCCCCTCCGCAAAAACATCCGCAAAGATCCACGCCCTCATAAATCACCTCACCCGCCTTCCTCCCAACACCAAATCCGTCGTCTTCTCCCAGTTCACCTCCTTCCTTGACCTGATCTCCGCCCAGCTCACCAAAGCCGGCATCGCCCATGTCCGTCTCGACGGGACAATGCCGCAGAAGGCGCGCGCAGAAGTCCTCGCCCAGTTCACCAAGACCGACACCTTCGACGAGGAAGACATAGACGACGACGAAGATTCCCGAAAGAGATCCTGTCCCAACGGACTGTCGAGGACTCCTGCTTCATCCCACCCCAACGTCCTCCTCATCAGCCTCCGCGCCGGCGGCGTCGGCCTCAACCTCACCGCCGCCAGCCACGTCTACCTCATGGACCCGTGGTGGAGCTTCGCGGTCGAGGCGCAGGCGATCGACCGCGTGCACCGCATGGGCCAGCTGCGCGACGTGTCGGTGACGCGGTTCGTGGTCAAGGACTCGATCGAGGGCCGGATGCTGCGGGTGCAGGAGCGCAAGATGAACATCGCGGGGTCGCTGGGGCTGCGGGTCGGCGGGGACGCGAGCGAGGAGGAGAGGCGCAAGGAGAGGATCGAGGAGTTAAAGTTGCTATTTGAGTAGACGACGTCCACGTGTTCTGTTTTATGGGTCTTTGGGGCTGGTGCCAGCTGGCTACCTATCTATATATGCTCCGTCTGTGTATCTCTCTCGTTGGTTTAGGAATTGGGAATGGGAGGCATTCTGTATGTAAGATATGGTGGGATGTGTGTGTCTTACTCGATCATGGACACACTTACGCGTGTAATGTGTGTAATGTACTGTACATATACCTAAATCTGGATACCTAGCACTGGCGGTTATGGATGACGTCCGTGTTTTGGTATTGATAGATTAATTACTGATTCCCCAATGAATTAATCATTCTGCGTTAGCATGTCTTATCGTACAGTACCTGCGCAAACTGAGCTGGTAGTAGTAGCACCACCTTTCCACTAGATCTTATCTATCCTAACTAATAGTCTTCTACCCCCATCTCATCCCATTCATCTCGCTATACCAGCAAACACAGATCGAATCAGTAGATACTTCTCAGATTAATTTGATCGTCGTCGATTACAGATTATCACACTTTCACTATATCGTTTACTAGTGAAACATAAGCCGGATCTGCTTGGCGAGCAAAGCAAGCAAGCAAACCGAGGTCAACATCAACACGAGTTCGAGTGGAGCCAAACAACCCACCTGAGACTGCCACACTAACATACCACAGTAACAATAAATAGCATCAGCGTAGCTGAAAAAGAGAAAAAAAAAAGAGGCCACCAATTTCACATCCGCACAAGGTAAAAAGATACCATACCTATCTTCGGTAACCTCCCTAGCTCTCCTCCTGGGCAGCTCCATCTCTAGCTCCCAATCTGCTTATTCTTGTTCAGATGCAGCTTCCCCTTGAGCTTGTTCATCGTCTTCCCGTGGCCGCCCTCCGCGTCTGCCTTGCCGGGCTTGGACGCGCCGCCGGGGACGTCTTCGCGCATGGCTGGTTGGAGCTGTTAGTTAGCTTCAACAGATCATATCATTGATTTGATTGATTATCCATGACGAGGTATCATTTATTGAGTAATAATGATGATAATGATGATGATGATGACAAGGCGGAAAAGAAGGTGTGTTACTCACGAACGGTATCTTCACCTCTGGCCACCAGGCTCGTGATGTCGAGGTTCTCGCCCTCGCCGCCCTTGCCGGGCCCGTTGGGCAAGGGGCTCTGAGGCCCCTTGCGGGCTTCCTCGCTCGTGTAGGGTCGGAGCTCCGTGGACTGCTCTCGCGGCTGCTGCTGCTGCTCCTGTCCTGGTTTTTGTCCCTGACCTTGTTCTTGTTCTTGACTCTGGCTCTGTCTCTGCTCCTGCGGCTGTTGTCCCTGTTGCTGTTCCTGTTCCTGGCTCTGCTGCTGCTGCTGCTGCGACTGGAGCTGTTCTTGTCCTTGTTCCTGTCCCTGACTGCTACTATGCTCTTGCTGCTGTAGGTCACCCTGTTCCTGACTCTTCTGCTGTTGCTGCTGCTGCTGTTGCCACTGTTCGCTCCCCGACTGACCGCTACCGCTACTCCCACCACTACTCCTCCCGCCTGAGCGTCCATACTCTGAATGCTGAGCCAGGGGCTCCCTGCAAGCACCCCGTGCCCCATGTTCCGGATCCTGTGGCGGCTGCTGCTGTTGCTCCCGCACGCTCTCCGTCCGACTATTTCTTCCATCATCGCTCGCGAAAGCCCGTTCACTGCCACCAGCAGCACCTGAATGCTGGGCTAGGGGCTGGGTGCAAGATCCCGGGTCCTTGTTCTTCTCCTGATCCTGCCACTGGCCCGGTCCCAACGGTGCAGGGTCGGGGAAGAGTTGGCTACTATTGCCACTATTGTTACCATTACCACCAGAGACACGGCCCGAAGAGCCAGAGCGGTTGGTTATGTTGCTGCCGGCGTCTTGGTAAGGCGTCTGTGGAGGCTGCTGCTGCTGCTGCTCGGAGTATGGGGTAGAGGGCGACGAAGATCCCTGCTTGCTGCTATTACTGCTGCTGCTGTCACTGTCGCTTTTGACGCCGTAAGTCGGGACGGGGATGCCGCCGGCTTGGGTGGAGGATGCGCCTGGTTGGACTTTTTGAACGTATAAGAATAGAAGTTAGATTATATAAAATACAAAATCACAGACTGGTAGGTATGGACTTCTTTTTGAACCGGGAAATTAAAATCATTCGAGGGAGTTCAAATTGGAAAACAGAATCGCACGCAAAAAGGCAATAATAATACGATAGATAGTATAGATCGTCGGAGATGGTATAGCAATCAAGACGGCATCAATCTGCCAAGGGTTAAGGACAAAAGGATACAACATACCATCACGGTTCCCAGCATCGTACGGATCCGTGCCCGTTCCCTTGCCAGTGACGCCGGACAGGGGCTCTTCGCCATGCTGCTCCCGCTGCTGCTTGCTGCCTCCTGCTCCCCAGATGTATCTGCTTACTGCGCCGAGAGCTCTGTTGACAGTCTCCATGACTGTAACTCCGACGTCTATCACGCCACTCATGGGTATCAGAAAGGGTGAAGGGAGTCTTTGTAACAAGAAAGAGATAGCTGTTTGCAATACTTCGACCCAACAAAACGCACTACCAAGTAGGTAAGGTGAATATCAAGACTCCGCTAGCTGTAGGTTTCCCGTGGGGTATATTGACTAGGAGGCTAGAAAGGACAAACTGGACTACACCAGCACATGGAATAGCTTCTTAAGGGCTTCAGAATAGCTCTGCTCGCCTCGGCTACAAGCTTCTCCTCATTTTAAACTTTCATGTACGTCAGCGGCCCTGACGTCCTCCCCTTGCACGAGCTATTGGACAGAACCCATGGAGGTGTGTGCGAATGAGGGGCAACATCGTCATTGTAAGGTTGGAAGCCAACCTGATCAATGACAGAGCGTAGGGCGTTGAATGGGACAGCGTATGTCATCATGCCGCTGTCTCGACTGCTGCTCGAAGCAAAGTTGAGCCTGACGTCATCGACCACATGAGAACCACGTGATCATAGCGGTCCAGACTCCAGTGCTGGGCGTGGGAGCGCAGACGAGAACGAGTCGCCACAGCAGACAGAAACTCGGCTCTAGACGAGAAGCTGGACGTGGATGCATTTTCGGCTAGTCACGTGAGCGCGTGTAGAGACACAACAATGCGATTTCAAACACAACCAGAGGCCAGAACAAAAAAAATGAAGAAAAAGAGAACAGAGGAAAAAACGATAAATGTATATGCCATCAACACTTTTGCGCATAACTCAATGCCATGCAGGACACTCGATTCTCAATGCCACCCCGCAACACCATCCTGAATCAACAGAGGTCATCACTTGGAAAGAACGGTGAGCTACCTTTCTAGGAAAGCAGATAACGCCTTTCACATGTCTCGTGTGCGCTCATGCATATATACCGCATTGCCATGAAAGTGAGTAGAAAAACTAAACATTAAAAAAGATGACGAAGGAACGGAAATGGCAAACACTGGAAGGGACCGGCGCAAGATAGCGCGCATCATCTAGGTCACTGGCTCGTCTGCTGCTGATTCTCACTGGCCTTCTTTGCTTCCGGATTCAGGGGCTTCTCCGGGTCGTATCCGACACTCTTGACAATGCCCAGACCTTTCGTCCTGCCCTCTCTGAAAAGCACTCGGTCACCAGGCGCGAGGAACTCGGGCCTTTGGATGAAACGGAATGCAACCAGTGCACGATCGCCGGTCCGGAGGAAGGGACGGTCGATATCAATGACAGCGCAGGTCTGACTCACTGCTCCCACGTGCAGCATGGCCTGATATCTCGGCTTGATGGTGGTAGCGTGAGAGAGAATAAGCACTAAATTGTTGGCATTTAGCAACATATACACATGGGGGGGGGGTTCGATAACGGAGTCTCTTCGTATATCCTTACCCTCGGCAACGAATTCCCGATATACTTTGGGAGGACGGTCCAGCTTAGGCAGGACAACCATTCCCTTGCGGACCTCTTTTCGTCGGATGCGCTTGAGCGCGAAGGAGCCAGATTGTCCTGCCCGGCAGGCGCTAACCGGGATCCGCTTGCGCTCGATGGACTTGATGGTCGTGGTGGTGAATTGACCGAGAGAGTCCGGTCCGATCTGCACCGTGTCGCCAGCATGTACGACACCAGACTTGACCACACCAGACACGACGGTACCCACGAAGGGTACGGAGAAGGTGTCGTTGACCAGGAACTCAAACGGTGCTTCTGCGTCATAGTGGCCGTGGTGCGGCAGGATGTTCAGGAACGTTCGCACCAGGTCAAGACCCTCACCGGTGACGTTGGAGACCTGAAAGATCGGGCAAATGCGCTGGCTCACAAACTGGGTGGCGGTGTTGATGGTCCCTTCCATGTCCTTGATGAAGATCGGGATCTTGCGGGCGCCAGGTGACTTGAGGATTCGGGTCAGCTGTGTAATGGTCTGCTCCAGAATCTGAGGTGGGCATATATCGATCTTGGTGATCACGACCATGACGGGCACGTTCAGAGCCAATGCAATGCCGAGGTGCTCTTTGCTCATTCCGATCAGGCCGTTATTGGCCGCCACCATGAGCAGGCAGTAGTTCGGGCTGCTGCTCAGCATACCGAACACGGTGGTGCGCAGGTAGCGCTCATGACCAGCCAGGTCCGAGAAAGATATCACCTTTGCAGACCGCCTCCCGATCTCCTCCCAAGAGAGTTTGCGCCCTTGGCCACTGACAACGATCTCACCGTGGCTGTCGAAGCCCATGATTTCCATGCCGACCGAGCTCGTGCGCCCGCTTTCGACCTCATGCTTGTGGCGGAAGAGGTTAACACGAGCCTTGCCACGGCCGTCGTCGAGGCTCCCCTTGACCAGCACTCCCAGCATGGTGCTCTTGCCGGCATCGACATTCCCCACGACCGCTATTCGGGTCTCGATCACCTCCTCCACCCTGCTCGGCACCTGTCGGATCAGGATCTTGCCGCACGCATCCTTCATCCTTTCGTTCTTGGTCTGCGCCTCCTCCGGACCACCAACATTGTAGGTCAGGAGGACGCGACAGTGCGCCGGGATGGTCTCAGCCGCCTCTCGTAACCGCGCCAGCGCTATATTCCACTGGGCAACGTCGAAGCCCATCGACTCCCCGTTATCCTCCAGACCCAGGTCAAACAGCGTCTCTCCATGGCCCTCGTCAATGCGGGCCTGCACCACGCCAGCCAGGAGCTGCATACTGCTATCCTCCGCATCCTGGGACGTGCCCAGAAGCAGGTCTTTCAACTTGACATTGCTGGGGGTGTCTGATAGGCATAGCTGGTCGAGAACATCCAGTTCAGCATGGGTTTCAGTTATTGTATTGCGGCTGGCTGTCGAGTAGCCACTATCGCTCGGGGCGACAGAGGATGTATCGAGGTCGGCGGCGTAGGCAGTGCGGCGGGCCTGCTCCTTTGCGACGTAGTCGGCGAACTCGCTGAGCGCCTGCGCGTAATGGTGAGTAAACGACGAATCGACACTTGCAAGGGTCAAGGATGTGTTCGCACCAGCTCTCCTCTTCGCCGCTCCTCCGGCGTCTGCTTGTGGTGGCCGGCCTGCGGCATGGTTTCAGTCGTATGATGTCTGGGGTAGTAGTTGTACTGTACTCAAGCTGCGGTAAGGTGGAACTCGCGGAATCGCCTCAGAGGCATTCAGAGAGGTATTCGTATGATCATCGTCTACTTCTAGATCCTAAGGATAAGGCGACAAGGGAGAAAAAACGAGGGATGGAATAGATAGACTATGCGACGTGCTGTCGAGGAACCGGGAGACGGGGCGGCAGGAGATGGCGAGCTTTATCGATAGCGGGCGGAGTCATCTCTCGACTCACCCACTCCCGCGCCTGGCCGCCTGAGTCACCTCCAGCACCGCCGCCGCTCGATCTGCTCCAGGAGACGCAGAGATTCGAGTCATTACTGGCACTGATCGTTTCATCTGGGCAAAGACTATGATTATCGTGAGTCTTGCCCGTAAGCGCTACCATCCAGTGACCCAGCAGCTGAGCTATCCCACGCAAAACATGCCACTGTTCCCAGTCCTAAGCCGTGTCTATGTAAAAAAGCTAAGATGTTTCTGGATCATAATCCTGCCTCGCAATGCCCGTGTCCAGAATACCAATCCCTTAGGCCTTGCTCCGTCGTATAGGGCAGTCCGTCCGCCATGATGGTCCCTTTGTTTTCATACCCATCCTACGCATCGATTGTTTCACGCTTGAGGCGAAATCAAGACGACTGAGTCACCTACAGTAACATCTACTATTAGCGCTCATGGTAGCGAAGGGAGGGCAAGGACACTGAGCGAGACTCACCTCTTACAAACAGCATCTCTTCCTGCTTCTTGATAGTCTGGCAAGTAGATAGTTAGCTAAGCTGTACACAGCAGACCTCTCCCGGAGTATACACACCCTGACTGTCTCTTCCTCGTTCTCGTCTTCCTCTACCACATAGATGGTCTCCTCCACCTCTCCGAGAACCAGGTTGCAGTGACTGTCGTAGGCCTGCGGGTGCAGTCAGTGTGGACAGCTCAGAGATACAAAGACAGGATAGGAGTTCTGCTGACATGGAGGCGACCCTTGAGCTCGCGATCTCCGCGGAGCTTCACAAAGACGATCTCGTCCAGGGACAGGCGGACGAGGTCCAACGGCTCGGAGACGGACGACGCACCCCCGTCCTCTGCTTCGGCCATCTCGCGGCGGTGATCTGACGGAAAAGGCCCGGAGAAAGAGACACCTGCGTCTGAGAAGCACTCCAGGGAATCCCGGGAGGTATCTAAGAAGAAAAAGAAGAAAAAAAGCGAGCGGACGTCGACGGCGGTTGCGCTGCTGCTGGACGCGCGGGCAAAGGTTAGCGCATCCCGCTGTGGGAGGCGCCAAGACCAGCAGCGACAGAACAGCAGAAGTGTCTCCGCGCTGCGCTCGTCCTCAACCCCAGAAAACACCCACGCCTCGGCGCTCCACGAACGTATTGATGCGGGGTATCGTGCTGAGGAGTGAGGCCCTAGGCTCTCACTTTCTTTGCCCCTCATGTCGTCGATACATCACTGGCGAACGCGGCCTCGTCCCGCTCCGGGATCCCGCGCTCCGTCCGAGACGGGTTATCACCACGGCGAGAAAGGCCGCAGTCGAGCCGGAGCAGTCTCCTGCGAAACCCAGAGTCCGATTTGAACCGCCACGGAATAAAGAGAGATTTGCCCAGAGCCGCGTTTCTCGGCCCTCGCAGACCACCAATGTCCTGGAAGGCGGACCACAGAAGCCAGAGCAGAAAGAGCCCCGGAGTGCCGAGGCCAGACATGGCGACCAGGAATTGGACTCGAGAACAGCTACATTTCATAAAATCCTCAAGGATGGCCATCCGGAGGTGGTCATGAACGCATTGCTCGACCCGCAATACCACGATCTTGTGGGGTCGCTGCCCTCGAGCACATTCGTCGAAGCCCTCCACCTGCTGTCGCCGGCCTACTTCATTGAATCCTACCGGTCGATCCATCGCCGGCTGCACCCAGCCGTTGTTGTCGGGAAGAGATACAAGTCGCTTAATGCCGTTTTCGATGAGTTCACAGACAACCTCGCCAGGATCGTGCGGATAAGACGGGCGGCCGGCCACCGTCTTGGTCTTGCCGAGTACACCCATCTTCTCGATTGCGCACGGGCAATGGGTGACGCCCGCATGGCGGATATCATATGGGAGGACATGGAAGCAGATGAGGTGATCCCAGACGTACGGTGCTACGACCATTACATGGAAGCCAAGATCTGGGAAAATGCGTACACTGGGCGAGAAAAGTACCGCCTGCGAATGACCCCGTACGCATACCGGAAGCGAAGATTTCGCGAGCCAGCCCACGGCTGGGAAGGCTACGGGACCGCCGGCCGGAGTGTCAGAAAAGAAGTCCTCCGGATATTCAAGCATATGACGGAGCGAGGGATCGACGGCGACGAGACCAGCTTTGTGAATGTGATTCTGGCCTCCAGCCGTGTCGGCCACACGAGGGGCATCAAGAACATCCTGAAGACCGTTTGGAACATCGATACGGACTTGTTGATGAAGGAGGCCGATGAGAGCAAGATCCCGCCAGTCACCGACTACGATCCGTCGTCCGCATTGTACCCTACGGATCGTCTGTTGTTTGCAGTGGCACATGCTTTCGGCACCAACAGCGACATTCCCGCCGCACTGCGCGTGGTGGATTTTATCTCGCGCTCGTACAATGTCCCGGTCCCTGAAAAGGTTTGGAATGAGCTCTTTGAGTGGGCATTTGTGCTGTCGCGGAGGAGGTTCGGACGAGATGCAGCGCGGAATGCAAAGGGGAAGATCCCGTGGGATATGCTGACAAGATTGTATAAAACGATGACATCTGCTCCGCACAACGTACGCCCGACGATCGAGATACGCCACAAGCTCGCGAAGACTGCCTGGGACCGGTGCCGGCTGAACGAATTCCAATCCCACATGCGCGCAGGGTACGAGATGCTGAAGGAGACGAGACAGAAACGGAAGGCGGCGCGGCTGGTCGTGGAGGAATATCTGGGCCGGCCGTTTTCTTCGCCCGCCTTCGAGGGAGGACAGGGACAGCTTCCCGTGCCGGACGTCTCCTTGCTGCGGTCCAGGGGATTCATGGAAGCAATCAACAGCTACGACGTGCTCCGGCTGGCGACCGCCCAGCAGACCCTGATCATCGAGAAGATGGCGAAACTGCTCCTGATCCACCACCGCTGGACGGGCCGAGACAACCCCCGGTGGGAGCGGGTGCTGCTGCCGCGCGTCATCGAGGAATGGCAAGACTTCCTCCCGCGATCCTTCACCTACAACACCAGGGGCGGCCTCGTCCGGTTCTGGGGTGAGACCAAATGGGGCCAGAGGAACATCCGACCGCACCAGAACATCCCCATCCGCAGGCCGCCGACAACCTACGAGGACGGCGCGCCCATCGAAGCAGACAAGAAAGAGGCAGAGGAGACCCCCGAGACGGACGACGACTACCTCTGGGACCGGTACCGGCAGTTGCTCAAGGAGCAGAACCCGGACCTCGACGTTCACCGTCTGCAGCCTCTCAACCGCCTGTTCTGGGACGTCGGCGAAACGCCGTTCTGGGAACGCAACCTCAACATCGAAGAAGAGGGGAAAACTTGAATCCCGAGCGAAGATCTCGATCCATAACCAGCGGCCGCGGCGGTGATGACCAGGCGTCCATGGAGGATCGCCATTTCTAATCCCCCTCCGCTACCCCCTTGCTGTCGGCGTTGTCCCTTCCAACCTCTTTTTCCGTCCGGAAACCCTCCATAAGGCTGGAACCAATCAATCAATCGACCAATCCCATTATACCATATACCATATTAAAAGATAGCCATCGATCGATAGGCAACTTTTTTAAATATGTCTGTGTCTGTTTGCAATATTGCCACGGCACACCAACCGGGATTTTTGTGTATTGGGAAAGGAAGAAGGGAAAAAACGAATCCTGTTTATTTAGGTACGGAGTACTTCGGGCACTATTTCTCGGGTTTTTTGTGCATCTCCATTTTCCTTTTTTTTTTCTCTCTTCCTCTCCAGCAGGAACTGTATGTGAGGTGGGAGCGTTGTGGGTCGGTATCAGCGTCAATGTATGTATGTATGTTCGTATGTATGGACCACTGTACGTTAGGAATAATATTAAATGGCATGGATGGATCGATGAACGGTTGATTTAATCGTTGATTGTGAGATGGTAGATCTAAACTTTCTATTCTATTCCATATATCGAAAATCTATCTATCTATCCAACGTTTAGGGCGGAAGAAAATGTATATATGCCCCCCCCCCCCCTTTCCCCCCCCCCCTTTCCCCCACCCCAGTCCCAAGACGTCGAGTACACAGTACGTAGGTCATCAGCATTGGCGTTCAGAATTGCAGTAATTTCCATCTCTCTTCTCTCTCCATCTCTATTTTTTTGGGGGGGTGTGGTCTCAACATGCGGATGGAACATGATTATTTACTATTTCTCTACAAAGCCTAATATTATATATATATAGTATTACATCCATTCATTTATCCATCCCCCATCTTTTCATTCCATTAATCACGTGTGATCGATAACATAATTATACCAACTGATTAATCATCAGATCTCCTCCCGCTTCAGATCATTCACGACCATGTACCGCCCGATGGTGATCCACCCCCACCGGAACCAGAGCATCTGGCTCCGGTGGCCCTCGACCATGGCCGACCGCGCCCGCAGCCACTCGCCCACCGAGTTGACGAAGAGCAGCCGGTTCGGCGCGTTCCTTTCTTTCCTTGTCTTTGACTTGGACTTTGTCCTGCCTCCGCCGGCGGCGGCAGAGGCAGTCAGAGCGTCCCTGACGTTGCCCAACGCGCCCCACAGCATGGTCACGGGCGCGTCGAGCACGCCGGAGTACTTCCGGACAATGTTGGTCGTGGTGAGCGTGTAGAGGGCCACGGGGCAGGAGTAGCCGGATTTGCCCTTCATCAGGGTGCGGAGGAAAGCGACGGCGCCGTGGTAGAGGGAGCGGTGGTTGGGATGGTTGCTGATGCCGTGCTGGTCGAAGGTGAGGAGGACGTCGATCGTGGCGTTGGGGGCGGAGTTAGTGGAGGAGCCGGAGGATTTTGAGGAGGAAGAGAGCCCAGGAGCAAAGGCGGACGCGAGAACGGAGGCGATCTCGGTCGCGGACCACATGGTCGTCATGCTGTCGGGAAACCGCGCCGGGTCGTCGACGATGAAGACGTCGGACTCGTTGCGCAGGCCGAGGCGCAGCGCGCTCTCCTGCAGCTCCTTCTTGCGGATGTGGCCGAGGCCGTCGGCGTCGCCTGTAGCCGTCAGCGATTGTCTCGAAAATGCCACTCTGTCGACGGAGAACATACCACTACTCAAACACAGAATCTTGACATGGTTCCCCAGCTCCGGCCTCGTCAGCGCCAGCAGCGTCGGCGCGAAGAACATGGCCTCGTCGTCCGGGTGCGCGATCAGCAGACAGATCCGCTTGTTGTACAGGCGCGGGAATGAGCTCGCGAACGGCGACGCGGACGTTGAGGAGAGGGTCCAGAAGACGAAGATGACGGGGAGGGTGAGGGCGAGCGCGAGCCATGGCGAGGTCGACATTGTTGTTGCATACAGAGGCTGGAGGTCTTGAAGACCGTGGCGCGACGTGCGCGGGGGATAAGATAAGCCGGAGGCTGCGTGGTCCAGTTAGTTGGATTAGGGTCGAGTCAACGGGTCTCGACTTTCGCGAGACTGAAACACGTCCAGACGGAATTTATGCGCGGGCAGGAGATATCGCTATCCGGACGATAGAACAAGCACAGTAGTACGCGGCGGCGGCGGCGGAGGAGGAGGAGGAGGAGGAGGAGGGGACAGATCTCTATCAATCATATCATATCATATCACATCACAAGCACGGCGGAGCCTTGCGCATCCAACATTCTCTTCTCTAATCAGCCCAGTAAAACCCGTCTGCTCTCTGCAGACTCAGACTCACACTCAAAGCCTGGAACAAACAAATTTCCACACACACTCTCTCAATAGTAACGAGCAATTGGAAGTAGACAGAAGGGGGAGGGAGGCGTAACGTGGCATCATCAACGCGGAGATCTGGCGTCGTCCGGAGATTCTGCCGGGCGGAGAATGAGAGAGAGCATCAGTCACGTGCGTGCTTGTCCTAGTCTGGTTTAGCGGACTTGATAAATCACGTGATAAATACATACCCATCTGGGGAAAAGGAGGGTCAGCCCTGCCACCGGTCTACGCAGTAGTACCTATTGTATGTGCAACTCTACTGTACAGAAGAGACTCGAGAGGCAGTAACGATCTCAGAGGCAGGCCTTCTGTATGTTCTTTTCTACAGTAGAGACTAAAAGAGCCTGTAACCGCTCCTCCATGGTAATTCCGCGCCATTGGTAAACATTGAACTTCTGAAGAGCTCTGGATGTCCCATAGACAAAGTCCAGATCTATGAGCTACATTGATTGAAAGATTCCCATATGTCACTGAAGTTGCACGGAAAGGTACATCTGCTGTGTGTCTGCTTGGGAGTTCTCGGTGTCAAAAACAGAAAGTTTAGCTGTTGCACTTCAATGGAGATTGGAGGAAGCTGGAGGTGTCAAGGTCAGTAGACGTTTCATCTCCCTCACATCACATTTGCTCTCAGCCATAGACGAGCGGGCGTGTTTCGAAGATGAGACGCAAGCAAGAAGGACGTCGTCTTGAAACGTCCTTTTGCGGTCGTTCTAAAAATATCTCAGGTCGTGGCAGGGCAGAATACCCGTCGTGGTGGCGGAGTACGTCTGTGAATCCGAAGTCAGGAACTCGAAGAAGCTGTGAAACATCGAGAAGCGCTGAAACCGTCCGAAAACGAAGAAAAGAACACCGCCGACCTTCCATGCGGCTTCTACGGCGGCTAGAGCCGGACTTGGTGTGGCTGCCGCTGCAGAGATTGCTTGACTCATCCAGAGCGCGCCGGATCGGGCTCCGACAGGCGGTTAGGTAAGCCTCGGGGAACTCCGATGGTCTGGCCGAAGGGTCACTGGCGCCGCGGACAACGCCACCGATGGTCGCGTCAACGGCCCGAGTTTTGCGGACCGGTTTGGACGAGGCGTGCTGGCCAATGGCTGGGCTGCGCGATCTTGGCATCCTGGGCCTCGCGGCTTCGACTAACGTCGGCGGAGGTAGGATCTGGATGCCAAGCTGGGACCCGCGGGGCGGCGGGGCGGGTGCAAAAATTTTTCTGAAACGGCAAGGCCACGGCGGGCTCAGTTTTCTATACCTGCTCTGTCAGTACTAGTAGCAGGAGTCAGGTCGCAGTATTGGACCATGAGTGTGCAGTCGAGCAGAGTCTGGCCAGCAATGGGGGTGAGTATGGTCAATTTTCCAGATGGCACCATTCAAGGTCGCAATTCGTGATGTGGAAATAGAGCCAGAGTTAGATGCGTATTTGCAGATGGTGCGGTGCGGGTATATTTAAACTAGGTTGACATAAGCGCGGATGGTGGACCCCGTCCATGAACCTTGGAGATATAGTGCTAGCTTTTTTTTTTTTTTTTTTTTTTTTTTTTTTTTTTTTTTGCAGTCCGTTCAAGTGCCTGTGAATGGCTTTCTCAGATGCAGACGGGATGGTGTGCTTGGACGAGGCGTACTCAGCTCTGGGTGAAGAAGTTAGAACGGATTGCTTTGGTGATCTTTACAGGTCAGTGCCCATCTCCAATCGAATGCACGGCACCTAGGGAGAGATATCAGATGCTGTCCCTGTGGTCAGTGACTCGGTGACTAAGAGCTCAGCTCGGATACATGCGGTTGGTACTTTGATGATGAGTAGATTCACAGTTCCCCCATCTGCCCCATTGGGTTCTCAGGAATTAGTATCTCGGGGACAGAGAGTGATGAGCAGAGCCCTCCATGCAGGGACACCTGCATGCAGCTGCGATTCACGATGCGAACACAGACCAGCTCGGAAAATAAGCATACTGCGGTAGTACGGATAGAAGCAGTCGATGCAACCCGTCCTACAATCAATCACACCGTAGTGGTGGGACATGGTGGAAGCGTAGTATGGAGATCCACAGGCTGGGCCTCGATCTCGATGCCGTTAGGCTTTTGACCTGATCTAGAGCTCGACTCTGACAGCTATCCACGAGCCATCATGTCTGGAAGCTCCAGCTCCCTGCTGGGCCCGTCCATGTGTGAGTGCCTGAGATGCTGCAGAAAGCAGAGAGACGTGTCGTGCAGAGTCCAGGCCAAGGGGGTAGCTCGAGAAGAGAAGTTCCGCATCCCAAGACAACGTGGCCGATGCGACAGCTGCCGTCTGGTGTTCCAGCGGGTGCTCCAGCGGCGATGCGGTTAGGTAATGGGTATGCGGGCGGGCGCCACCGATTCGCCGGCGTGGCGAGGCGCCCGCCGTCGGGCCTCCTGGGAGCATCGGGCGCATGCTGGCCTCCAGCTAGCTGCGCTGGTGCAGAGCTCCGCCTGGGAAGCTTGAGGGGCAGGTTAGGTGAATGACTGTGACATCCCTCCGACCTCAGGAGACAGAGGAGCGAGGACCTGCAGCGATCGGAGGCCGCGGGCCCCGAGAGAAGAAAGCCTCTTGCGTAGGTCGAGCCCCGCGGGCCACACGGAGTGCGGGGTAGACCGGGCGTCTGCGCGCCCTGCTGCTTTTTCCCGAGTCGGATCTGGGCTTGTCCGCAAAAGGCAGAAGGACGGAGAGCGCGCCGGGAAGCGGGCGAGGAAAAATTTTCTGGGCCTGCAGGGGCAAATCAGCGGCGTGGGAAGCAGCATGCCGGCCCCGTCGCGCGAGTTTTCCGGGGAGGATCGCCAAATAGGGCTGTACCGTATGTAACGCCGCGTACGCGCCCGGTCACAGGCGGTTTCGCAGCGAGGCAGCAGGCCGGCATCGCACCACCGCCGTCACAAAGACACCAACGCCCGTCCCTGGCGGTCAGCGGCACCACGTGATGGTCCGATGACGGCAGTGACGGCAGATGACCGGACGGGCTTGACACGTCAGGTGCCGCGAGCCGGGGAAACGCATCCGTTGAGTCATGTCGAGAAGGATGGCGTGCTTGTTGACATAACCGGGCTTCATCAAGTTACTACCTGCTTCGGTAGGTACATAGTTCAACCACCCAGGTCGCTCCCGAGCTGCCCAAGGTGGGTAGGACGTCGCTCACCATGGATTTCTACTGAAAAAGAAGAAAACGCTTCTTCTCCGTGAGACCTCAGGCTGCTTGACAGCACGGCCTGTTGCTTATAAGGTGGTGCTGTGATGTGGCTCGCACTCGATGGTGACCGTCTGCGCTCTAGAACGTCGAGGAACAGATCGGCTTGGCGCCGTCTCCCCAGATCACTGGCTAAATGACCAGTCAGGGGCGGTGGACCAGTCCGAAGCAGCGCACGGCCTTCCTCCACCTTGGGGGAGAGCCGTGATCATGTGCGGCCTGGGAGGGATGGTCGAGGCCTTGCAGGTGGTCTGATGTGTCGTCTGATGCCGTCACAGCACCCAGCCATGGCATAAGCGACGTTCAAAGAAGATGGACACCTCGTCAAGACCCTGGACAAGCTGCTGCTGCTGGCAGGACCCATACAGGGGGCTCGATGGTCTATCTTCCTGTGTAGACAGCAGGAGGATGCGACGATCTGGGAAGAATAAGCTTGTTCGGATAGAGCTTTGTAGGGGGGAGCTCTGCCTGGCGGCCAGATGGGCTCATCGCGGGCGATTCTGATGCGCAGACGGTAATACGGTACGGTCAGGTAAGGGCGGCGAAACGGCAGGACCAGGTGACGCCTTCCCGCGGCCCCACCGCGCATCAGGCCGGGCCAGGCCCTGCGAGCAGCAGAACGTCCTCGAAGGAACCAGCCATGGAGTCGACGAAAACTTCGTCACGGCGTTCCATGGACGGACACGATGCGCTCCACCGCAGGCCCCTGGTGCTGCGCATCATATACAAAAGACGTCTCGCCCGTCCATCATAGACCGTCGACTCTGTCATGCCTCTGTCTGTACCTGCACGCCATCCACCTCACGCACGTCCCCGCATATTGCGCGCGTTACCGGACCCTCTGACGTCTCGTAGCTCGAGCGCCTCTCGTCTTGCTCTGCGCGATCAGTTGCCGCATCGAGGATCATGGGCCTTTGGCGCCCGCCGGAGCTTTGACACCGTCGCAGCGCATCGCGCGTAAAGAAGGCCTATCCGTGAGATACATCCTGTCCGATCCCGCGCGAACAGCCCACCATCACTCGAACCTGCCGCTGCTCGATCCCCGTTCGGCAAGTCGCGACCATGCCGGGCCGTCTGCTCTCCAACATCGTCCGCTGCTCCTCCGCCTCGCTGCACGGCGCCGCCGCCTTCCCGCGCTCCGGCTGCTCCTCGTCGTCGTCCGTCAATGAGATCCCCAACCCGCCTGCGTCGTCCAAGACCTCGTCCCACGCGCACTCCTCCTCCGAACGCCGCCTATCCTTCTCCATGGAGCACCTCATCCATCCCCACAGAGACCACAGCAGGGAGAAGCGTCGCAGCCTCATCCGCACCTCGCGTTCCAAGGAGCGCTCGAGCACCAAGGATGAGCGCGCAGCGCCCGCGAGGCTGGACGTGATCATCGAGTCTCCCCCGCTGGTCTTCTATGGGACTCCGGCCAACTCGAGCGGTGCGTTGCTGTCGGGCCGCCTGCGCGTCGCGGTGGCCGAGCCACCGGGGACGGTGACCCTGCACAAGTTTGACATGCGCCTCACGTTGAACGTCACGACGAAAAAGCCCGTCTCGAGAGACTGCCCCAACTGCGCAACTCGCACGGAGGAGTTGAACTACTGGGACTTCATCACAGAGCCCCTCCATCTGCGGAGCGGGAACCACGACTTCCCTTTCAGCTACTTGTTTCCAGGTCACCTGCCCGCATCCTGCAACGGGTCGCTGGGCGGCGTCGAATACCTGCTCTCCGCGCGGGCAGTGAGCTCGACGGGAGAGGAATTCACATTCCAAACGCCTCTGACGATCCAGCGTGCGATCCTTCCCGGTAACGACAAAGCCTCCATTCGGATCTTTCCTCCAACGAATCTTACCGGCCGCGTTGTGCTCCCCTCGGTCGTCCACCCCATTGGCACATTCCCGGTCCAGATGACCCTGAGCGGGGTCGTGGACAAGGGTGAAGAGAGCCAGACTCGATGGCGCCTGCGCAAGATGATGTGGCGGATTGAAGAACACCAGAAGGTGGTCTCGACCGCCTGTGCGAAGCATGCGCACAAGATCGGTGGTGAGGGGAAAGGGGTGTTGCACCAGGAAACCCGCATCATTGGCCACAATGAGGAGAAGAGCGGCTGGAAGACGGACTTCGACACCGCGGGAGGCGAGATCACGATGGAATTCGAGGCGAGCATCAATCCCGGCTGCAACCCAGTGTGTGATCTCGACACCCCTCGGGGGCTCGAGGTCAAGCACAACCTGGTCATCGAGCTGATTGTCGCAGAGGAATTCTGCCCGAACCGAAACACGCGACTCATAACCCCGACGGGCGCAGCACGCGTTCTGAGGATGCAGTTCCACCTGCTCGTGACGGAACGGGGCGGACTGGGCGTCAGCTGGGATGAGGAGATGCCGCCCGTCTACAACGATGTCCCGGCCAGCCCGCCCAGCTATGACACGTTGGATCATGGCACTTCGATGGAGGATTATCGCGGCTCTCCATTGGCGCTGCCAAGTTACGAGGAATTGGAAAGAGTGGAATGCATGAGGCTCGATGACGGCTCCACCAGGTCGCGACCTGGGTCCATCAACTCGGAGCAGAACCAACCATCCCGCGAGCGGACGCGGATCACAACCGAGGATCTTGTCGCTGAGCCACCAGTATTCCAGTGTGGACGCGGGGCTGCTCCGCAGGAGGAGACCGCGCCGCCTGATCTGGATCAGGGTGTTGTTCAGTGATGTCATTATTTCTTTCCCTTTCTTTCATCCGTTCAGGCATCAGCTTTACGACGTTACGAATTCTATGACTAATAACGGCCGAAATACCCAAGATGTTTTGTTTTTTTTTTTTTTTCTCTCTTTCTTTGTCTTGCCTCCGTCTGCGGCACCATGGGAAGCCGTAGTGTCGAGGCCAAGACTTGCTTCGCAACCTTATTTCGATACATAATAATCCCTTCTTACGCCTTGAAATTACCAAACCTTAATCGACTTATTCGCGGCCCTCGATTTCTTTTCATTATTGTCAACGACTTGGTTCATGTGTCATGACGACCATCCACCCAAGTGCTTCCATCTGTTTTCTTTCCATCCGTCTATGATCCCATTCAGCCCCAAAAGTTCTTCCATTTATCTTCTGGCCTCCTGACGCACTTTTTGAAAAAGTAGAAATTGCGTCTCCCAGCTCACTGTTTCATGATTGTGGCGTTGTGTGTATTATTATACCCCTACTGTTGCATACATATTCAACGATGACACTTCATCACGTGATTCCCCTGCTAAGTTAATAAAATACCCATTCAACATCGTCTTCAACCTACCGTTGCTGATGACTATGCTGTTTTCTTTCCCCTTTTTTTTGTCTCATTAAGCGATTGGAATGGAGTGAATGAGAATAATGCAAAATTATTTTTTTGGGACTGGAAGACCTTCCGATTCTGAGAGCCGTTATCATTACTTGTTTAGCCCGATATTTAATTACTGAATCGATGGTTCCACGATGGAGATGTGTATCCAGTATGATATGATGCGCCAATGTTCCGTTTTTGAGTAAGTAGCAGAGGGTGTTGGCGTTCGAATGTTGTATGGTATGGTATCGATGAGTGTGCATTTACTGGGTCTTGTGTTCAGGTGAGTTACTTCGGACTTAGCCACGGTACACTATACATATGGGATTGTATCGGGTGGACCAGTGTGCTGATTGATATAGACAGGTGCATAGACAACGCGGCTGGCACGTGGTCAAGCGAATGCATCCTGACCAGGAGGCATCTACATACTGTGTGAACTACCGGTACATATGTCATCGGCAAACGCCTCCATCCGAGCTACGTACGCAACAAGCATGTCATGAGAAACCAAGACGGATCACGCCTTGACCACGTTGAACCCCTTGAAGTCCGGCAGCACCGCCCGGATCTCCTGCGCATAGGCCGGCAGGCCGCCGGTGTAGTTGACCTGCTCAAAGGCCTTGCCCGGCACGCTGCCGCCCATGTAGGTCGACCGGACCGTCGGGAAGAGCGTGGCGTCGGAGAGGGCGTTGATGCGCGTCTTCCACGCGCGCGACGCCTCGGGCGTCGGGTCGATGTACCTGATGCCCTGCCGCTCCATCTGCCGGATGGCGTCGACGATCCAGCGGCCCTGGACCTCGACGCTCGTGGGCCCGTTGCTGAGCAGCGTCGGCCCGTGCGGGCCGTACAGGTGGAACATGTTGGGGTAGCCGCTGACGGTCGTGCCCAGGTAGGTGTAGGCGGCCGCCTTCCATTCGTCCTGGAGCGTCGTGCCGTGGATACTGCGAAGGCCCATGGCGGTCATGCCGCCAGTGGTGATGTCGAACCCGGTCGCGACGCAGACCACGTCGGCCTCGTGCACCGTGCCGTCCGCCAGCTTGATGCCCGTCTCGGTGAAGCCCACGATCGGGTTATCCTTGATGTCGACCACATGCACGTTCGGCCGGTTGAACTGCTCGTAGTAGTTGTACTCCAGGCACGGCCGCTTCACCCCAAAGGGGTGCGGAGGCTCCAACGGCGCCAGGAGGTCGCGCTTCTTGGGGTCCTCGATGCGGGCGCGGACCTTCTTCGCCCAGAAGTTGTAGACCTCCCGGTTCGCCTTGGGGTCGACGAGGTAGTCCTTGTAGTTGCCCAGCCAGAACCGGAACCCGCCGTCCTGCCAGAGCTTCTCGAGGAACTCCTCCCGCTTCTCCTCGTCGTCCTCGAATGTGCCCCGTTCTGCGAATGTGTAGAGGAAGCCACCGAAGCATCTCTCCCGTAGTGAGAAAAGCTCTGGGTAGTTTCTCTTGGCTTCCTCCTGCTCCTGCACCGTCAGGTCCCTCTTGCGCATGGGGATCGCCAGGTTCGGCGTGCGCTGGAATACCTTCAATTCACCCGCGACAGGGCCCCAGGCCTGCGTGATCTGGACGCCCGAGGCCCCTGTGCCGATGACCGCGCAGCGCTTGCCCCGGACATCCACGTCCTCATCGGGCCAGAAGGACGAGTGATGGATGACCCCCTTGAACTTGTCAATCCCCTCCCACTCCGGGATGTACCGCTTCGCAGCGAACCCGGCCGCGACGATGAAGTACTTCGCCCTGGCGGTCCTCCCATCCTCCGTTTTCACATACCACCTCCCCTCCTCAGTATCGAACCTTGCATCCACAACCACGCTCTCAAACGCACAGTCCTTCTTGATATCCAGCACCTTGTCGACGTGGTCAAAATACGCCCGCAGCTCCTTATACGTCGGGTAGTTCGTGCTCCAATTCCAATCTTTGTACGTCTCCGGGATCGAGTACTGGTACTCGGGCACCTCGGAGTCGACCCCGGCCCCCGGGTAGCAGTTCCAGCGCCAGGTGCCGCCCAGGTCGTTCCCCGCCTCGTAGATGACGGTCTTGAAGCCGCGCCTGCGCAGCTCGTAGAGGACGTAGACGCCGCCGAAGCCGGCGCCCACGATCAACGCGTCGAGGTCGAGGTTGTCCGCGTAGGGGCCGTCGGTGAGGCGGCGATTGGCGTATTCTTTGAGCTCGGATTTCATGTTTGTCTGTCGGGAGGGTTGAATTTAGGGTTCCGCCGCGGTTATTATTGTGGATGTTGTTGTAGTGAAGAGAGAGGTGAATGTGATGATGCTGGTCTTATACCAGGTATAATTGGGGATGCTTGCTCTTGGGATGTAGCAGCAGCAGCAGTACTAGTCAAATAGGTACAACATGGCTTCATCTATTTATGCTTTCTTTTTCTTCGAATTGGAGAAGTGCAACTCACCTTCCCCGCAGATTCATAATGCATGTTATTTTGGACTTGGAGAAGCACATCCCCGGATTTCAACGGTTTCCCCGCAGTTTCAGCTGCACGATGTGCATGATTAAGTGGAGCTTGCCTGCTTGAACCGACTTGGAGCTCGCTGCCTCAGCGGGAGCTGCGTCTCCGGCCTGCGTACGGAGTACAGGGTTGACCACACGACGAGGTTGGATCTCCCTCTTACCTTACCCCTCCTTTTCTTCCCCGCAGATTCTGTCTGATAGGCATGGTGTCCTGTAGTGTACTGCATGAAGGGGAGATATGTTGGATCAACGTGGAGCTTGCTGGCGAGACTGCAGAGCTGTAATCTGAAGCATGAACATGCTTGCATGCCAAATGTCAAATTGGCCACGAGATGGATGAGCTTCCTCGTTAGGAGAATGTCTCTCTCTCTGTCCCCCTCACTCGGCTCAATCTCTTCCCCCGCAAATTCTGCCTGTCTCACAGGAATGATTCATGATGCACTCGTTATCAAGCGGAGGTTTGTCTGTTGAGATAGGGTCGACTTGGATCCCGCCGGTGCACAGGACCTGCATCTGAAATGGGCAGTACCTATGAATGTGCGAAAAGTGATGGCGGTGATGACGACGACAACAAAACCTCGTCAGCATCTCCCTCACTGCATCTCTCTCCACAAGAGATGAAACTCATCCATTCACATGTTGATATGGTTTCAACGCTCAATGCAACATGCGGATCCGGATCTGCAGCCGGGGGAGCAAGCGGAGGAGGCAACTTCCAGGGTATACCCCTGGTAGGTAGGAGGTATGCGATGTAGTGTAAATGGAGTCGAGCCTGCGGATCCGCATTATTGAGGAGAGATGCTAGCAGCGTACGTTAGGGACAGAGGTCACGCGAGTCGAGGAGGGGGGGACAGGGATTAGGGAGGTGACTTACCCAATTAGGTAAGTAGCCTGAGGTACCTATATCCAGGATGTACAGTACATACTGTACATTCTGAGAGAGGACTTGAGTCATTCGTCACCAATAACATACAACGCAGTAGAATATTAGGAATGAATGTCAGTTGCAGTGAATGTATCAGACTTTCTTTCATGATCTTGGCTGTGCGGATGCATAAAACAGGTATCTTCATCTGTCGACTAGCTAATTCATCTTCAACCAATATAATTATTATTCTTTCAGATTTTTGGATAATAGATTTCCATATTAAACGTTTAATTTATAACAAATAGGTATCCTTTAAGCAGCTTGTGCGTTCTGCTATCCTGTACATCTAAGTAGGCTTAAGTCCTGGTGAACCGATATATACATTAAAGGACCCATATTAAAGTTTTAAGAAAGCCGCTCAAGCCATGTTTTATGTACTTGTAAAATTATAAAAGCATTTATATCATACACAAAGCAATGAGAGACGGATTACGCTGCAGATTCCGCAACACTCCACGGTGCCAGCGGGTTGTCCTCGTCGGAACTCCACTGAGAATGTGTATCTGCATCCACGGATGCATCCTACCTGAGAACAACAGATGTATGACATGATCCCGGCGTCACGTCAACCCCATTCGAGAAGCCGTAGCCCCGAGCATTAATCCTCCTATGTAGCTCGAGAAGTAAGAGAAGAAGAGCCTGGTGTGTGATGGATGGAGTAGACGCTCGCTCTGCGCCGGCCCCAAAGTCGTTCTCGCCATGTACGACTATAACGCGACGGCACCCTGCTCCACAGCCGACGAGAATGTCTTTGGGCCTCAAGTCAGAGCGTCATGCCTTGGTGGATTCGACTTTACGTTGCTGTTCGAGGAGAGCATCTTGACCATCGCACCGTTGGGCATCGCTTTGCTGCTGTTGCCGCTTCGGGTATGCGCTCTTTGGAAGGCCACGGAGAAGGTGCATGCGTCGTGGCTCTATGTCTCGAAAGTGGTAGGAGCAAGCTTACTTCGCGCTATCTAGCTACCTGACACACGAAAACGTGCTGATGGACTGTTGTGACTTCTCAAGGTCGCCCTCTCGCTCTTTGTCGTGCTTCAGATCGTTCTCTTGGCTCTATGGAGCAACCTGCTCGTTCCCAGGAGCAAGGCCACCGTCGCGACCACCGCATTGACGCTGGTTGGATTTCTTTCGTTCCTCTACCTGTCCCACCTGGAGCACTTCCGCTCGGTGCGTCCGTCCACCTTGCTGAACATCTACCTAGGTGTGTCGCTGCTGCTCGACCTTGCCCGCCTCCGGACGCTATGGTTCATTCCGGGAAACCAGACGGTCGCCGCGTTCTTCGCAGCGAGTTTCGCCCTCAAGGGCGTCATTCTGATCCTGGAGGCCACGGAGAAGCGGGCGCTGTTGAAGCCGGCGTATAGAAACAGCGGGCCCGAAGCGACCAGTGGTGTCCTGAACAGGAGTCTTTTCCTGTGGCTGAACGGCCTGTTCTGGAAGGGCTTCCGGTCCTTGTTGTCTGTGGACACGCTGATGCCCCTCGACGACGAGATCGCATCGGCATCGGAGCCCAGTAAGCATCTGCTTGAGAGGTGGAACAGAGGTGAATGCCGCCTGACCTGACAGACAAAGACCCAAATAATCTAGTTACTGCGCTCATTTGCTAACATATTTGCTTTCCGCAAAGCTGACAAGTCTAGGCCAAACGCTCTGCTGTGGACATTCGCGGCCCATTACAAATGGAGCATCCTCGCCGGAGTCCTCCCGCGGCTGGCGTGCACAGGGTTCAGCTTCGCACAGCCGTTTCTCGTGAAGAGGGTTCTTGATTACATGAAGGAGCAGGAGGACCCGAGTTCGAAAAATGTTTCCTACGGTCTCATCGGAGCTTACGGTTTGGTGTATCTTGGAATCGCAGTATGTCGGTCATTCTTAATCGCATGCCACATGTTGTAAAGTGCAATTGAACGCTGAAACGCCGTAGATCTCATATGCAGTCTACAGACACAAGACCTACCGAGTCATCACCATGTTCCGCGGCAGCCTTGTCGCCCTTCTTTTCGATAAGACCCTTCGTTTAAACACTACCACTGTCTCTGATGCTGCGGCCCTCACCCTGATGAGCGCAGATATCGACCGCATTGGGACAGGGTTACGTGAACTCCACGAGCTCTACTCAAGCTGGATTGAACTTGCGCTTGCGTTGTGGCTGCTCAAAAGATTACTGGGGGTTGCGATGGCAGCGTCTACCATCTTTGTTACTCGTATGGCTTCCAGATGACATATTTGAGGCACTCTGATCAGAAGCCCTAATTAATGTGATATCACAGTATGCCTTCTTGCGGGGATCCCCCTTGCCATCGCTGCTGGTAGTGCACAGAAGAAGTGGCTAGAGGCCATTGAGAACCGCATTGCCGTGACCTCGAGGATGTTAGGTGCCATGAAAGCAATCAAGATGATTGGCCTGACTGACTTGGTGTCGACGACTATATCAAGTCTGAGAGAGCAGGAGATTCGTGCGTCAGGACTCTTTAGGCTGTATACTGTCTTTAATATTACACTATGTATGGATATACCATTGTCCCCGTCCTGAGAGAGAAATAAAACACTGACGGTCTAAAGCTTACGCCTCCTCTGCTCTGGCTCCAGTCTGGGGCTTTGGGCTGTACATTTTACATGCAAGAGCAAAAAATACGGAAACACTAACAGATGGAATCGCGTTCTCAGCGCTGACGCTTTTCGAGTTGCTAGACAAGCCCATGGTCTCACTCATTGACGGAGTTGAGGAGATCATGATAGTCGTAAACTGCTTCAAGCGAATCCAGGAGCATCTTCTGGCCGCTGAGCGGCATGACTACAGACAGGTTCCCTTCCTCGAATCTAACAAACCCGTCTCTCTGGTCAAATGGAACTCGGACTGGTCCAGCTCCTCCAACGAAAAGTTCGATCTAGGAAACGGACCTCTTTGCGCAGTTGTCAGAGACGTTTCTGCTGGTTGGAATAGCAGTACCAAGCAGGAGCCGGTTCTGAAGGAGCTGAATTTTGATATCAGACGCGGTAAGACCACCATGGTCATCGGTCCAGTAGGCTGCGGCAAATCGACGCTCTTGAAACTGCTGCTCGGGGAGTTGCCTGAAGTCTCAGGATCGGTCATGACAACATACGCGCAGGCAGCCTACTGTAGCCAGTCTCCATGGATCACATTTGGGACTATTCAGCAGAATATCCTGGGGGTGTCGATGATGGACAGAAGCTGGTATAACACGGTAATCCAGGCATGTGCATTGCAGCCGGATCTTCAGGAGTTTGCTGAGGGCGACCAGACCACAGTCGGGACTCGTGGCGCACGCTTGAGTGGTGGGCAGCAGATGCGAGTTGTGAGTCCATATCAACCGAGGGTTGCATGCGAGAGATAAGTACCATTGCTGAACCAACCTCAGGCATTGGCACGAGCTCTGTATTCTCGAGAGCGTGTCATGATCTTTGATGATGTCTTGACCGGTCTTGACCGCATAACAGAGCAAAGAATCCTCGAGTCTGTCTTCAGCAAGCAAGGACTGCTGAAGCAGATCAACAGGACAGTCGTGCTCGCCACCAACTCAGGTTCAGTTCAGCCAGCAAGTGTTATTTGTGAGAATTATTCCACTTACTGACTTCAAACAGCTCACCATCTGTCGTACGCTGATTACATTCTCATCCTTGGTGACGACGGGAGCATCGTCGATCAAGGCTCATTTGACGAGATCTCTGCCGCTGGCTATACAGAACGGTTTACATCCCAACCGCAAGGAGCGGCTGCGGCGCGAGGAGCGGATGCAGAACGGACAGATCAAATCTTCCAAGAGCTCAAGCTCCCCGAGGAAGACGAGAAAGATTTCAGCCGCCAAACGGGAGATCTGACGGTCTATATGTATTACTTTCGTGCCATTGGCTGGTTTCTCTTGAGTCTCTTTGGTCTGTGCAGCGTAGCCTTTGTGTTCGCGCTCACGTTCCCGGGTATGTTCAAAGTCATTGATTCATTATTGGATTTTGAAGCGAGCACTCTTGATTGACAATGGCGAGTAGACATATGGCTGCAGTGGTGGACAAGAGAGAACGAAACCAAGCCCAACCAGAATATTGGCCTCTGGCTAGGCGTGTACGCTGCCTTTGGTGGCCTTACGTTCCTCGTCACTCTGCTCTCGAACTGGTAATGGACCGATATATAAATGTCGATTTCCTAGAATCTAGACTTACTAGGTATCTGTCACAGGCTCTTTCTGATGATGATCGTACCGAGAACAGCCAGGCGATTTCACGAGATCTTGCTGCGCACAACTATGGGGTAAAGAAAGGTGTCCATTCGAGTATGAATCCCGAATGCTGACGAACAATTGCATCTGATAGCGCAACTACCTCGTTCCTAACGTCGACGGATATCGGGAATACAACGAACAGGTTAGCGTTCTTTATGATCCATGTTTCCTGGGTATTCCCGGCTGAGCAGTTCTGCAGGTTCAGTCAAGATCTCGAACTGATCGATATGGAACTGCCATCTACATTTGAACTGACGACGGTGGCATTTCTGAGCTGCATTGCCGAAGGAGCCCTGGTGTTTGTGGGCTCATCATACCTTGCGGCCGCTGTCCCAGGTTGCCTAGTTGCCGTGTTCTTCGTGCAGAAGTTCTACCTTCGCACGTCACGGCAACTCAGGCTGCTGGACATCGAAGCCAAGGCACCGCTCTTTTCGCAGTTTCTCGAGGCCCTCAGCGGCGTGACAAGCATCCGAGCCTACGGATGGACGGAGGAGTACCGGCGTTGGAACAGGGTCGCTCTCGATACCTCCCAACGGCCGTATTACCTCCTCTACTGCATCCAGCGGTGGCTCAACCTGGTGCTCGACATCCTGGTTGCGTTCATTGCCGTCTTGCTGGTCGGCATCGCCACCGGGCTGCGAGGGAAGGGGTCGTCGGAGTTCCTGGGTGTTGCACTGTTCAACATTGTGGGGTTCAGTCGTACCTTGCAGCAGCTGATCACGCAATGGACCGGGCTTGAGACTGCCATTGGGGCAGTGTCGAGGATTCGTTCGTATGTCATGCGGACCAAGCCGGAGAGTGATAGGCCAGAGACAGGGATAGTCACCAAGGACTGGCCCAAGGATGGAGGGATCAAGTTTGTAGATGTCTCGGCATCGTATGGGTAAGTCATCACCTGGATACTTACCATACATGTTTAACACCTACTTATTGCGCACATACAGAAGCTCTTTGGAGCCAGTGCTAAAGAACGTCAACCTCGTTGTCCGTCCCGGAGAGAAGATCGCCCTCTGCGGGAGAACTGGCAGGTAAAGTCTGGTCATATCTCGTGGAGTCCATCCGTATCCGTGATCCATACTGAAATCAAACGCAGTGGCAAATCCTCCTTGGTAGCTGCTATCCTGCGGGTCCTCGACCTCAGCAGCGGTTCGATCCTGATCGACAACGTGGACATCTCCACAATATCCCGGCATGAGATCCGGAGCCGCTTGAGCACGCTGCCACAGGAGCCCTTCTTCCTGCACGGCAGCGTGCGGTTCAACGTCGACCCGCACTGCAGCGAGAGCGACGAGGCGATCATCGCGGCCCTCAAGGCCGTGCAGCTCTGGGAGTTTGTCAGCTCCAAGGGCGGGCTGGACGCGGCCATGTCGGAGGACCTGCTCTCGCATGGGCAACGGCAGCTCTTCTGCCTGGCGCGGGCCATGTGCAAGCCTGCTTCAATTCTCCTGTTGGATGAAGCGACCAGCTGGTAGACCCTCCATCTCTTTCCTTTTCTTTTCTCTTTCCTTTTATTATTTCTTTTTAAATCCTTCATACAGACGACCTGCTAACAGCCAGCAGGGTGGACTCCGAGACGGACAAGCTGATGCAGGAGATCCTCCAGACGACGTTCCAGGACCGCACCATCATCGCCATTGTGCACAAGCTGCAGACGATCCTCAGCTTCGACAAGGTCGCTGTCATGGACAAGGGGTGTGTGATCGAGTATGACGCCCCGCGGACGCTCCTGACGCGGGAGCGGTCGCTGTTCAGGGCGTTGTTTGAGAGCTTCCAGCAGGAACATAGATAGGAGGTACCATTGAGCTATAAGGGGCGTCCAAGAGAGATATATATACCTGTCATTGTAATATCCCACCCAGGAATGATTGCTCAAATGGAAGACCGCTCCCGACGATCCCCGCCGACGACGGCCCGTGCCGGGGAGATAGGGATGTCCCGTGCCTCGGTGTGCCCCATATACTCCATACTCCGCCCTCTGCCCTCCGCTCTCCGCAGCAAGCCTGGACAGCGGCACAGACGGGGAAGCAGGATGACAAGACCCCGTTGACGGCAGCGTGACCCCGGACTTTTGCACTTCGGGGGGAGTCCGGGACCCGTGCGGATCCGCACGCCTGTCTGCATCGGCGCGGGCCAACCAGACATCCTTATCCATCCAGAAGGATATATCTCACGACGCCCACACTGCTTCATGAAAGCCGCCACAGCAAATAACCTTCTTCCTATTCTTCTTTATTTTCCATGCCCCTGAGCTTACATAAGTCAGTACTGGAGTTCGGGTGAGGGGAAGCCATCTCCGATGCCATGTCGTTGGGATCCCGTTGACCCGGACCGTGGTTCCGCATGCATTTAACATATCCCAACAGAGGGACGCATGTGCTAATGTACTGTGCCGGTAGTACAGTGCATACCATCCCAGCTTCCCGGATCACCTGCCAGGTCGTACAGCAGGCGCTCTACAGTACATACCTTTCGATCAGGTTCCAACTTGCAATTTTTGGGGACCCGGACCCAAGATGAGAGCTGGACAGCTGGTCCGTTGACACTACTATCATGCTATCATGACCCATCGACCCCACACTGTGGTCTGTGGAGGATGGATGCGGGGATACAGTCCCTGTTCTGTTCGTGAAGCTCTCCGCTGAGGTCGATGCGGTCCGGGATTGCTTTCCAGATGCCTAGTTAGCAGGCGACGTAGGCATATCGATATGGAGACTCTGAGGGGCTCATATATCTCCAACGGGGTTCTGATAATGATACCCATGCTACCTGATATTTAATCCGTTTGATTATCGATCATTGTCTCTCTCTTTCTCTCTTTCTGTCTTTCAAAGAACTTCTAACCCTAACCCGTCTTTCCATCCAAGGCTGATGTTGATTTCTCTTACTAAGCGCAACCTTGGACAAAGTTTATTACTGCTGACGACACAACCTAGCTAAGCTAGGTAGGAGGATGGGCCCCCTCCTCCCCGCGGCAACGATCCACGCGCTCCCTCCCTCCGGCAGCGCGTTCGACGGCCGTACCTGCGCCGACTCGGAGGACCAGGAGGCCGGCATCCCGAGACCACGAAACGCTCGATCGACAGCCGTCTTTTCTGGATCGCATGCACGCAGCTCTGTGTCCGGAGCTGAGTGAGGGCGGATCAAGGCAAGGAAGGTCTTCCTGCGGGATGATAGGACGGATGTTGTTGCTGCCTCATACGGGTGAGTTTAGAGATCTATCCATCCATCTATCTATGTCCATGAGTTGTGTAATGAATGTTGGAGGTATATATGTACTGACGGGACTCAGCGGGATTTAGGCACACCTTGTCCCACGAGAAGCCGCGAGACTACACTACAGCAGGCGTATCGGCTACGGTGGGTTCTCGGGGCACGTCTCGGATATGCCGCAGCCCGGGCTGCTGGTGCGCCAAGCTGGAGAGGGCTGGCAGTGTGGTGTACGTATAGCCGTACGCTGCGTATACACAAACCCCTAACCCAGCAGAACCAATACTTACGCTCTGAATGCAGGTTGGCATCGACTGGACGGGAGTGTCTCGCTGGACGACGCCCTGCACCGGAACAGAACACCTTCGAGGGACTGGGCCTCGAGAGCATCTCCATGCAGTACACGTCTCCAGTATTTATTACTGAGGTGTGCGCACAGACGCTGCTGTCCCAGGTGCCGGGGCTGTGGAGGACGTGGAGACAGGTGCAGGAGAGCAACCACTGGCATGCGTCGTGTATGCCTCTTGGCAGTTGTACGAGGTGATCATGATCCATGTGTGATCCGCGGTTCGTCTGTCTTCGTTCATGGATGCCGATGCTGATCGCCTGGCAGACCGCCCGACGACGCACACGTGACCTGGACGCGATCCCCGGGCCGGCAGGCGGTGTGGGACGCCAGAACACGAGGCCCCAAAGCGGCCGCGGTGGCTGGAGTCATCGCCAAACAAAACACCTCGTATTCACCGAGTCGCCTTTGCCTGCTCCGGACGACTGGCGTCCTGGTAAGCTACGGCTGAGGGCCCAAACTGGCCCGATCCGCGCGTCCCCGGGCCTGACCGCTGGCATCCGTCGAATGGTGTTCCTTCACCGGACGGGCGCACGGCTGAGACCGGAACCCGCGCTCCCCAGCCCTCAGCTCCCCTTCGCCCTCTCTGGAACCGCCCTGTGCGGGGGACACGCCCAGCGCGCTCGTCCGGACGGCCAGCAGACGGACGAGCAGCATCCAGACGCGCTCTGCACCCCAGATTTTTCAGCTTCTCCGGACGCGAGGCGCCGACCCGCGGGGGTGGCGCTAGGGGCCGCCCGTCTTTTTTCTAGCGCCCCCGCAAGCGCCCCCCTCTTGGGCGCCCTTAAGATGGCCCGCCCGCCGAGCCTCCCTGTCCACCTGTTCTGTCCTTTGTGTGTCCACCAAACGCCCTGCAACCCCCCGTCATCCATCATGGAGCTGGCCGTCCCGGATGACCCTTCGCGTGGCCTCCCCCAGCAGCTCCCCCTCGACGACCCGAGCCAGAAGACGCGCACGCCGCCGGTCGTCCCGGAGCCGCTCCGTCGCCGTCAACACCGCAGCTGCGACCAGTGCCGCAAGGGCAAGAGGGCCTGCGATGCTGCCATCCTGGTGAGGCCGCGCGGTGCAGACGATTCCTCCCCCGCGAGCTCCAGCGCCAGCGGCTCCTCGGGGAAGACGATCTCGGCGGTCGGCCCCTGCTCCAACTGCATCCGGTGGAGGAGGGAGTGTACCTTTGAGTGGCTGCGCTCTGTGCAGTCGAGGACGGTCCAGCGGCGCCGGAAAAAGGCCAACAGGGACGTTGGACAGCAGAACCAGAGCCAGGATCCGGATCAGAAACGGTGCGCCGAGGGTGTTCCTTCTCAGAATAATGCTTTTCATCAGGTGTCCCTGCCGACCAGGCTCGCCTCGTCGCAGCCCGGTGCTGACGTGTCAGAGGGCGCATCCCTCCCGCTGGGCGGATGCGATCCCGCCGCGACGATGCTGCCGCAGGTACCCGGCCTGAACAGCTTTGCGGGCCCTTCGGACAGCGGTGCAGCAGACCTCCTGGGTGCGGACACCTCGGGAGCGCCGTGGGAGGCCCCCATCCCGGGTCTCTCGTTCAGCGGTGGAGGACCGGCCTTTGGAGACATCGACGGGATGCTCGACGCCCAGGACGTTCTGTTCGACTGGATCCCACCAAACAGCCTCAATATCAACATCCCCGCCAGCACGGCCACGGAGATGAACGCGCCGACCGTCGGCCACCATGCGTTCATCCCCTATCCACCGTCGTCGGGCTGCGGGTTCCCCGAACGCGCCTGCCACGACCCGACCCATCAGCACCTCTTCCCCGGCCGGCGGAGGGATTCAGATGCCGTTGCTAGCGACCCGACAGCCGCAAGTCGCCTCTCCATCTCCTCCCAGAACCTGAACCTCGCCAAGGACTACGCCCGCTCGACCGTCACCCAGAACCTGCTCCGTATCTACCACGACAGCATGGAGAACGCGCTCTCGTGCTGGCTGTCGGAGAGGAACTGCCCCTACAGCCGCGGCCTGCGCCAGAGCATGCAGCGGGCGCGGCCTCGCCTGCAGATGCCCTCCATGGAGAACGAATGGGGCCCCAACTGGTCGAACCGGATCTGCACTCGAGTCTGCCGGCTGGACCGCGCGTACTCGACGATCCGCGGCCGCAACCTGACGGCCACCGAGGAGCGCACCGTCTCCCGCGCCCTCCACACCACCATCATGGCCTTCGCGACCCAGTGGGCGCAGGCGACCGACCGCAGCCCCTGGAGGCGAGACAGCGCGTCGCACCTCGTGAGCGGCATCCCCTCGCCCCCGACGAGCGATTCCGGGCCGTCCATCCAGGAGGCCCTGTGGAACCAGGCGTTCCAAGCCCTGAACGACGCGGCCGGCATCGAGTCGTTCCGCGTCGTCTTCGCCCACATCATCTTCTCCCTGACGCAGCGCCCCCTGAACGTCGCGCAGTACATCGAGATGATGAATGCCCGGCGCCGCTGCAGCTGTCCGCGCGAGAAGAGGGCTGCCGGTCGTTGCTGCAACCGGGCATCGGGATGGGCGGAGCTGGACGAGCTGTTCGACTCGGATAAGGCGCCGCAGTTTCTCGAGACCGCTGTCCGGCAGATGTACACCTACCGTCACAAGCTGACCAGTCTCCAGCGGCAGATTGCCGCGAGAAAGAGGTTCCAGCAGAGAACAGACGTGAAGGGCTACCACATGGGTAGCGCTACTGCCACTACGTTCCAACTCCCGAGTCCTCCGTACGGACGCGGACAATGCGACGAACCGGCAGAGCCAAAGACGGAACTGCTCAAGGCCGACGACTACGAGACGTTCAACCTCCTCTTCTGGCTCGGCGTCATGTTCGACACGCTCTCTTCCGCCATGTACCAGCGCCCCCTGGTCGTCTCGGACGAGGACAGCGCCATCACCTCCGCCATCCCGGAGGAGGAAGAATACCAGCGACCGAACGACCCGAAAGAGGACAGCGGCATCGACCTCGACGGCTGGAATCTGGCATCGGGGTATTACCCACCGTCGAAGCCGTCGCGGGAGCAGGACCTGTGGGGAGACTTCTTCCTCCACCACCACCTCCGCAACAAAGGTTCCGCAGGGAGGCAGCCCCAGCGCAGCAAGGTCACCCGCTGGCCGTGTTCCTACTCGGAAGCCGCCGAGACGCTCTCCGACGCCGCGCCCGTCAAGGTGCTCCTCTTCCGCAAGGTCACCCGCCTGCGGAACCTCGTCTACCGCGGCGCCGGCCCGCACCACATCGAGGCCGCCATCCAGGACACGCTCCGCGTCTGCCAGCACTGGAACCGCACCTACGGCCCCTTCACGCTCGACTGCGTCGCGCACCACGACTCCCTCCCGGCCCGCATCCAGTCCTGGTACGTCCTGGTCGCGGGCCACTGGCACCTCGCCGCCATGCTGCTGGCGGATGTCATCGAGGGCATCGACGATGCCGGGCTGGGGCTGGAGCCGCAGCGCGAGGCGCGGCACGCGTCGCGGTTCGCCCACACCCTGAGGACGGAGAACGCCTTCGCGGCCGCGGATCTGGCGCGCTGCTCGCTGCGGGATAGCAGTCTCTGGCAGGGGCAGCTGCAGGACCCCTCGTTCTCCAAGGCCCGCGAGTTCCACGACGCCGTCAAGGACGACGCCCTGCTCACCGAGCCGTGGACCGTCGTGCTGATCCAGGCGTTTTCCCGCGCGGGATGTGTCCTTCTGGACCTCCTGGACGAGGTCAGAGCTGGTAATAATCCTCATGATCATCATCAACTGCGAAACACCAACGCCAACGACATCTTCCCTCCACCGCAGGCAGCGACGGCCGGAGAGGACGAGGTCAAAGCCCGCTGCACCTCCTGCATCGACGCGCTCTGGTGTCTGGGTAAAAAGTCCGACATGGCCTTTCTTGCTGCGCGGACGCTGTCGAACAGTCTCGAGGAGAGGCTGCGTCAGAAGCAGAGTCAGATGGCACCGGCCCAGGGGCAGCAGCAGCAGCAGCAGCAGCAATTCGGTCCGGGCCCGTCGCCACAGACCGCCGTCGGGTCTGATTGTTACGAGTACGGTTATGACATGCTGCAGAACGGGAATAATGGGAACGGAAATGGGAATGGAAACATTACTATTAATGATGGTTTGTACTGGGATGCGCTCCAGCTCGGGCAGATCCCGATTGTGGGGTCGCTGGGGTGATGTACTTTCATGTATAGGTATGTTGTGTGTATGTACCTAGGTGCTGGGTATTTGCTGTTGTTGTACAAAATCTAGGTCTATATAAGGAGAGGAAGGGACGGAGATTATTTTTAGGTTATTTGAATAATAAATGGATGTCGGTTACATGCTTCTCCTTTTGGATTGTTGAGTGTGGGTTTGGAAATTTTTTTTTCTTGAAATAATCTTCTCTCTTGACAATGCAAGGTTTGCCGTCACTGGATTAAACGCCTTATTTTATTTTTCTCTCCTTAGGTTACATGCAGCTAATGGAACTCATTGATCAATCAATCAAAAGACCAGACAAGTCCCGACCAACCATCCCTCAGACCTAACTACCTAACTGTGCAGCCTCTTCAGAAAAAAAAAGTCCAAAGAAGAAGAGGAGGAGGAGGAAGTACGCAATGAAGTCAGTCAGGTACTTGCTCCAGTGGTTCACCAACAGCAGCAGCAGCAGCAGCAGCAAGTAGCAAGCAGGCTTAGGGCTCCAGAATCCTCGACTCAACGTACCGTACAGTAGTACTACATGTATGTACAGTACATACCCATCCTCCTCCTCCTCCGGCAGGTCCTTGAGATACTTGTTTGATTTTTTTTACCTTCTTGATTTCTCCACTTCATGTTTATCGAGTGTAGTTTCCCCTCCGTCACAGGATGAAAAGCACACCAAAACCAAGGCAATATTATATCTAAACACACTAGATGCTACATACATACATAGGAAAGCCGCCTTGAAATGAATGCTATAAGATGCAATGCAGGACCCATACACGTCTAGATTCAGACATTGAAGACAGTAGACTCCACGTACGGAGTAATATGGACACTCTCATTGCAGGCCATGCCAAGTAAACGGACTCAATATCAGTCGTTTGAACCGCTGTTCGTATTTCCCGCTGCCGAGCCAACTAACTTACCAAAGTTTCGAGGATGAGGGATCGGACTCCCTATGTTCGCTTGAAACATAGCTCAACCAGAAGGGTATCAGCGGACGATAATAACAATAATAATAGGGCCGTGCAGAATCTGCGGAAGAACCGCATAGCGGATCATGCTTTGAACCGAACGGCATCGGCCCGAGGCCTTCAGACGCAGTGACTACCACTACTGCTGTGTACGTGTACAGCTGCAGCAGGGGTGAGACCGCGGAGTGGACTACCAAGAGCAGGGGTGTTCGTCAGCGTCGCCAGTACGGAGTAGTGGAAACCCCCAAATAACAAAAGCAAAAAAAGTTCTCCGCAATAATAGGAGACTCGTGAAACACGGCCCCTGGATACCACGTGGATTTTTGATGATAAGCCGAAAAAAGAAAACAACAACATAGCAAGGGGCAAGCACGCAGTAGGTACGGAGTACCAGGGTACTTGCTACGGACCGTGTTGAAACTTGAGTGAGACGATTGCCAAAATGTCTGCATTCTTGTTCAAAAACAGAGCAACAAACTAGGTACTGTGTACCTACTCCGTGGTCGACGATCGCCACTCCCATGTCTAAGGTTCATCAATTGATCGTTCCGTACCTTGTGTCACTGAGATCAGCATCCATTCCAACGGCTCCCAACTCACCCGTACGGGCCGCAGTGAATTGGGAAAGCAATACGAAGCACTACTAGAATCAAGCCGAGGCAGGCAACGGAGCTGTCAACTTTAACAGTTTTGGTCTCGTCTGAAGAAAAAAAAAATACGGAGTATCTTTGGGGCTTTTGGCGAAGAAAAGCCGCGAGGCGCGCAACCTCGTTTACGATCCAGGAGGAGACGGAGACGCAGACAGACAGACTCACAAACAATGTCACTCACGGAACAGTACAGTAGCAGTTGCCCCATTTTTCACCATGTGAGGATTTGTCTACTGTACGCATAATAATCCGGATGTTCGCGGAGCCCATTGCGGCATTGCTCCTGAAGTTTGAACTGTGTGAAGTCCTGGATCGCTCAGTGGATGCTTGCTTGCGGAGATCCCACCCGACACGCTTTACTCTATTCACCCCGTACGGAGTAGATTTCCTCATCGATCCTCTCAAGAGAGAGGAAGGGGGGGGGGGGGGCAGCCCAAACTTAACCTTCGATAAAACAAGTGCAGATCCGTAAATCGTTTTGATTGTTGATACATACTTGCGAACCGTACAGTCCAACCAAACCTTCTTGATATCAAATCCAATCCAATATTCTGTCTGTGGTCAGTCAATCGACCACTTCATTCCATTCCTCTTCTCTCTTATCATCATCCAGCATGACCTTTTTTTTTCTTTAGGTAAATCTTGTACTCCATAATATAGAAACATTACTGTGATATTATCATCATCATGACGCGACCCGGAACGGGAACGATGTGCGAAACATGAACTGTACTCCATACTGTAACTCGGAGAAAATTATCAAAACAACCCGATTTGGCTAACCCCCTTGTTCTGTTATTAGTTAGTCTCCCGCGCGGGAGCTCGGGCCGATGCATACATACGGAGTATTAGTACAGTAGTGTTCCACTTCCACTGTTCCGAAGCACGTGGTCAGTGAAGCCCTAACTAAGTAAGTAAATCTTGCCGCTTTGGGAAGTGTATCGTGTGCGCTGTCTTCTAATGCTGTACGGAGTAATGTTACCATTTGGTTTTATTAAAATCAAGGCGGGAATTTCCCAAGGGTGATGAACTTGATCGATCGATTGATTTAGTGATAATAATGGCAGATGCTGATCATTATGCGGAGATGATGGGATGGATGGTGGCTGCTCCTCCGCCTGTGGTGTTTCCTCAGACAAAGCGAGAAGAAAGGTTCAGATACTACGGAATACTAGGTGAGAGATAAAGTTCAATTGAATTGAAAGCTGGTTTTATGTATGTTTCGGCATGCAGGTGAAAAAATTACAAACATCTTTGTCTCCAATGATGATCAACTTTGGCTAGGTACATACCTAGGTAATGCAATTTCCCTCTTCAAATCTTTTTTTGCCCCTTGTCAACTCTTTTTCTGTATCTATATCATTGCTGATGGAAGCTCTCCTGGGGCGCTGGTGGTATGCAAACCGCTTGTTTCTTTTCTGGAGCCGCTACCATATAGGGTACATACCTATGGCAGCACTGGACATGCCTTGATATTTTTCACATTGCTGTCAAGTCTGAATTGGTGTGAGTTCTCTTCTATTCAACAGAGCGAATCATCGCGTTTTTATTCCTAGACACGGGAATGACCAGTAGATTTACGCTGCAGTGTTATTTTCTTAACACAGTGTAATCTTTCCTTAAGCACCTGCTAGAGTAATAAGGTACCTACATACCTACCTATCTAAGTAGTGTATATAATGAAAACAATATAAGGAAATTAGTTGAAAAATGGTTGAACCCAAATAACAGAATAATGTGAATTGTTGTCTGATTCGGCAGGGGTAGAACATGTCACGTCATCAGTTGTCTATATTCTGTACTGTACATACAATAAGTCGGAATTCACATTGCAGACATAATCTGGAATTCAGAAAAATGCAGATATATAGATCTAGTTCAGTTCAGTTCAGTTCTATGCAGAAGCAATTGTAGATCTCAATACTCGTCTTGCATATGTATCACCATCCACATATTGCTGGGGTACATAAAAAGGAAAAAGAAGAGAATGAAAAATATGATATATCAAAAAGGGGGTAAATAAAAAAGTAAATAATAAAAGATCAACCGCGAAATGTAAACTGTAAAAAAATGGTAAAATAATCGAATCGACATTAACAATCTTGGACAATGAGTGGAACTTTCACTCATAAATTATAATATACGGCCAGTGGTCCCGTTGGCCTGGCAGTCACGTCTACTCACCAACCAAAACTGCAATGGTGCAGGCAGGCAGCTCGATCGCTCCCTTGTCCACCGGTATCGGTAGACTTCGGGGACCTGGATCTCGGTGAGATTGTTGGTCGCATCCGCGGTGCCGGAGAGGGTTGTAATCGCGCGGGAGGTGCCGTCAATGTGGACGGTGACATTCTGGGGAGCGTCGCCGTAGTTGGTGAACTTGACGTATGAGGTGTTGTTGGCTCACGAGGCGACCCAGTAGACGGGGTTTGAATTAGTTTATGCGTTACCTTGATTTTACGAAAAAAGTATATAGAAAATAATGGGGGAACGTACCAGTTCCGAAAGGACAATCCACCTTGACAGGCAGGATGGTCTTGCCGCGGTTCACAGAGAACAGCTGCTGCACGTAGTAGCTGGTGGTGAGGGCGACGTCGTTGGGATGATCATTGAAAGGGGATCATGTTGGGCTGCGGGTGAGGCTCGGTCAGTCTCACTTGCACTGCAAAAATCTCGAAATGATTACAGTGATGATATCGGGAAAACTTACACTCCACTGATCACCATCTGCGTGCTCCAGCAGCGGCGGGTACGCAGCCATCTTGACGATATCGCTGTTCCTCTCGATACCGATCATGAACACGGCCTCCGCGACCGAGGTCTGCATGATCGGGAAGCCGTTCTCCCCCCTTGAGGGAAGTGCACGCAAACTCGCCAACGATATACGGCAATGCCCAGTCGACATTGTCGAACATGTTGAATTTGCCAACCATCTCATCTGTCGTGTCGTACGTGTGGTAGTCCAGCCAGATCCCGCCGGTTTCGGTTTGGAAGGTACTCTGGGGCGCTGGTGATGATGATGAGCTGGGGTCTTTGTAGCGTCATGGAAGCGCGTAAAGCGCTCCCCATAGCTGGGTCCTCCGCCCCAGAGATGGTCTTCGTTGCCGATTTGCACGTGGGTCACTGGCGACAGCTCTGGGAAACCGTGAGATGCGCGCAGTTTGCCGTGTGTTTGTATCAGCGAGAACGTACTACAACCGTTAGCCGGAGCTGATTGTGGGAGTCGAGATAGCTTCACCTCCAGCTCGTTGAGAACATCATCGATATATGGCTCCAGCGCGTCGTCAGTAATAATTTGGCCCATCCAAGGACAATCCATCCCAGACCAAGTTCACGTCCTTGCACCAGAGCAAATACTCGTTCAGACCTTTACCAGTTAAGGAGGTACACTAGAACACAGAGAAGAAGACAGGTCGTACCAAGAGCATCCGTGTTTGGATAACCCCAGGCTGTTGCGGCCAGGACGGTCCATCAATAGACCGATCGTCTCATTCCACTTTCAGCACAATTCAGGAGTCATTCCTTCACTGTACCGGAGTCAGCCCAGCTAGGTCGACCGGTTTGCTCACGGGCAAGACACACAGATTGTTCCCTCCGGGGAAGCGAAGGAACGAGCCCTTGAGAGCAGCCACAACATTTGCGAGAGCTGGCATCAACCCACTCGGCCTGTTGAGTGTCAGGACCCTAGTAAATGGCTATTGGGGAGGGGGGGAGGTGGAAGGAATCTGACCTTCCATTGAACGTAGGCGGGAAGAGCTGGACCAAGTCGAAATTCAGAGAACATCCAGCGACCTCCAAGACTCATGGAAAGCAGTCCAACGGGTATGGTAATGCAACGGTGCCGGAGGATCTTCGGGTTCGCTGGACGAGAATTCATACCTGTTCCTTCTTTTAAGTCCTGTGCGACGGAGGTCCAGGGCTGAAACTCGAGGATAAAGTCCGCCGTACTAAGCTGTCATCACAGGTCAGGCATCGTGGCATAACTCATCTCATAGTAATAATAATAATTCTCCACTATCATCACTGTGAGAGCTGTGCCAGCTGCAAGGAGTGCAGAACCCAGCATAATGCAGCACACATAGTGTCGTGGCTCCAGGAAGCCAGCAAGATCATAGATGATTGATCTCCCAGGCTGCTCAGGGTTGCTGCTCGGCGTGGTGACCAGGTTCCTATAATCTTGTCGTTCAAACAAGCAGCGAAGCCGTCTGTTTGTAGCGTTCGGATGATCTACGACTTGATATCAGATCGTCGGTCCGTAGCTCGACCCTAGCGATGACAGTGCGCTGTGATCCGCCAACCACAGCCCCCATATGCAGATTTCCTCTCGACGTCTTGCCGCGACAGAGACAGAGAACCCCGCAAGAAGACTCGATGGATTGACCACGCAAACATGCAAGCGATTGTTGCGCCTTGCCATGTGCCCGGCAGATCACTATAATACCCGGATGTCAACACGGTTCCGCGCCATGAAGCCATCGCAGTCTTTCTGCGACCGTTTGACTCAATATCTGGGACGATATAGGAGGTATTCGAGTGGTTGTTTAAGAATCAGTTGACCGATTCAACGTCTCCTCACGGTCTCCGTTTTCCGTATACATCGAGCCCATCGTTATGAAGAGCAGGACGTGCATCAGAGACCAGCTTTTAGGAGATAGCTAATAGAATCCGCAAGTGTATCCAAAACGTAGACAAAACTCTACAGAGCAAAAAGGTCAAAACCATCTATCTTGGCCTTTGCTTCCAGCGGGGATCCAATTTATTCCCACAACTAGTCGGTCACCATTACCCCCACGTTGTCTATAGTATTATTCATGCATATCAAATCCGGGGTAGACATAGCCATAGATATGCACCTCAACTCCAAAAAAGAAGTAGCCTAGATAATGCCATACCCTTTCCACAAAACGCCCCATGTAATGGGCACCAAAACCCCCAGTATCGCCGCCCCCAACGACATCTCCAAGATGCACCACACCCACAACGTGCCGATGGCCGGCGCCCGCTTCATGACGGCGTAGTAGGGGTCGTCGTTCGTGAGCGCGATCAGATAGCCGCCGAGGTAGACCGCGAGCGGGAGGAAGAAGAGGGTCCGCGGCTTCGTAGAGAGGAGGAGTCTTCGGAGGGAGGATGCGGACAATTCAAATCTGCCGGTGTCTTCGCGCGTCGCTTGGTCCTGATCCTTCTCCTTCTTCTTGCTCCGCATTATACCACCAAAGGACACGATGTGTCCATGAGCAAGGTGGATGAGGAACGTCAGGACCGGTAACGCGACCACGGCGGATTCGCGGATGAGAGCTCGAACCGGGATGTGCTGCGCGTACTGGTGCGCTGTGAGAAAGGCGAGCGTGCAGTGCAGAGCTGACAGGGGGAAAGATAGCAGGATTGTGTCGATCAACGGGGGGATAGGCTCATCATCGGTCTTGCCAGCACCCTTGGCCCTGTCCTTGTCTGACGGGTTGAAGCGCGAGACCTCCCCATCCGGGGAGATCTTGAAGTACTCAGCCTCGGGCGGTTCGGACGAGGCAGAGGCAGAAGACATGCCCTTTTTGCGCCGCAGCTCTGCCTCTCGCTCCGCAGCGATCTCGATGAGCGTCTTCGTCCGTGGCTTGGCATCGGGGGGCGGGGGATATGAGAGCGGTATGGAGGAGGGATCGAAGGAATCCTTGGCGGTGGACGAGGACGCCGCAGCAGCAGCAGCGCGACGCTGCTTTCGATTCCTGGGAGCTTCCATCGCACAGGACGGAGCTGGATCAGGAACGCTGCGGAGGATCTCTTGCTTCTCCTGCTTCGACTCTTCCTTTGTGGTGCGGTGCGGCTCCGTCTGCTGCTGGAGCAGAGGGTGACGCTGCAGCGCTTCGATGCTGCACTGCGGAGGGCGAGAACATTCCGACCGCCAGCGCCAAGACTCGCGCGTCGATCCCATGTACCCCGCGTACATCCCCCACGCTGCCAGCATGTCCGACATTTCTGCTTGACGAGCATATATATTATGGTTTTAATCTGCGTGGTCTCTACGTATATTTAGCCGCACTTCATGGGCGGTGCAGCCGTTTCAATGTTGCAGGGAGCCCACACGCTCTCTCCATATACTCCAGGATGTGGATGATATCATACCCCTACCGATTCCGTATTACGACGCCCACGAACCCCTCGGGAGCTGTAACTGCTTCCACATTCCTCAAATGTATTTTTTCGGGAGTCCCAGATCCGATTGTAAGATTGGCTTGTATTCATGAGCTTATGACCGTTGCTACTTTCTCTTACGCTGGGTAGCTACGTATGTAGACACTATTATTCTGCTGATTCGCGAGACGGGAAGGGAAAAAAAAAAAATTCTTCGTCGCTCAGTCACTTCAGCTATGATTAAAATATTGTACAATTACTTCTTACCCGACAACGGTGATATCACTTGCTGTACATTCCACCAGATCCATTTCCCACACTATCCGCAGGCGTTGCAGGCGCTCCGCGCCTGTACAATATGGTGCTGTTCACTCAAGACTTTCAGCCGGCCTGGTACAGAGCCGGACCAGCAACCACGTGGGGGTTGATCAAGCTGAGGTTGTGTGGAGTGAGGAACGGGTCATCGTCCGTGATGGCAATGAACATGGTCCCGTTGATGGCCGGGTCACCCACGTACGTCTCCACACTGGGCTGGACGGTCGATCCCGAGGTCGCGTTGGCGACGTCGAGACTGGAGTAAGTCACGTTGAGCTGCGTGACCCAGGCGACATACTTGGGAGACCCTGCCTGGGAGGAGGTCACGTAGCTGTTGTTGGGGCCAACCGGCTTGCCCGGCGTCTCCCAGCTGAGGAAGACCCTGCGACCCGGGTACGAAAGCGGGATGGTCCGGTTATGGGTGATTGCGGGTCTGCAGCCATCCGAGGTGTGGTTGGAAGAGACGCATGCTTCGGAGGTCGTTAGGTTGGACGCTCTCAGTGTATTCGTGCCTGCGCCGATCGTCTCATTGAATCCCGCTGAAGCGTTCACCCGCGCTGGGTTTGGCTGGTTGAGAATCCACAGCGCTGGGAAGTTCTGCCACACCAGTCTGGTCTGGTTTTGAGGGCAGGAGCTGATGTACGGCGCAAGGAGCGTCCAGGCCCAGGACTGAGGCACGCCAACCTCAAACCACACTGGCATTGGGAACAGTCCGTCGAATTGACGGAAGATCATCTGCTGTCGAGCCTCCGTCGTGATTGACTGAAGCAGAAGCTGGGCCGCCTCACGCGAGTCCAGATGGGGGAGGAAACCGTAGACCCCGGACTCGCCAAAGCGAGTGAGCTTCTGACAGAAGTCGACGAATTCGCGGACATTCCTGTATGGGTAATTGTAGGTGCACTGCTGAGGAGCCTGGGCACCTAGAATGTTGCTGACCATGGTGGCATGTCCAACTTCTTGCTCCGCCATAAACTGGATCAGATAGCGGTCTTCCGCCGTAAGGCCGGCGGCGGTAAAGTCAGCCTCCGAAAAGCGGGCAAGGCCATCATGGAATAAGTCCAGTTCGATCCATTCCTGGTAGAGCGCGAGCGCCTAGCCAACTTAGCAAAGCCCTTTTGAAACGAACCAGCAGCGAGGAACGTACCAGCGACTCGTAGTCAAAGTCGCTCTTAGCGTTATAGACTGGAGGGGTCCCATTGGTTCCAACGCCTCCTGCAGGCACATACGGAGCTGGCTGAGGCGAATGGAGCTTCCCATCGCTCGGGTATGAGGTAGCTGCGGGATTTGGAGGCAAGCTAGGAATACCAGTTCCGATTATACTGTTGCTCAGAGCACCGGTAGTTGTGGGACTCCCGTAGTAAGGTCCATGCGAGATTGATGTCGGGTGGCTGCGAACTGGTGGTGCTCCGGCTGCTGTTGCAGTCGCCTTAATAGCCGCGGTTTTAGGGGCTGCGAGGGCCAAGGGAGCCCAGGCTAACAGGGCGGCGACTCTCATACTGGTCGAGGGCATGACGAGAAGCTATCTCCAGGAAGACCAGTTGAGACTGGATGTGTGCCTGGATGTTTGGATCCCAACGGCCTGCAGACGAGCAGTATATATAGGCTCAGATATGCGTCCCGGCAGCTCCTTGTCAGCCCTTATAACTAACCGGGATGACGCAACTGATCTATAATGTCCTCAAAGGCCTCAAGGAAAATCGGCTCCCCCATTGATTTTGGGCCTCAGAGGCAGGCACGGTATTGTGATTGGATGCGAGACATGACGTCCCGATGTCATAGTATCAAAGGGTATTGCGGATGGAATATCCGGAGCCCACTACCGATGGGATGAAGTCAGAGAACCAGCAGAGAGGACAGACTTCTTTCCGGTTTCGGCGCTGGAGAGATGCGCCAACCAGAATCTCAAGGGTTAAAGGACGACCATGACAGGCGTCGAGTGGAATGCAAGACTGCAGCACAAGCCCAGCGGTCGACCTGCCCGTCTACGCGTTGCCGGGTCGAACCGGGGAGGAAGCCTTCACGCGTTCCTACGTCTTTGACGTCCTGGGCACATACTTGCCATAATTGGTCAATTGCGTTCCGTGGCAGGTGGAAAGTTGCTCTCAATGTCCGCGTAAGCTGGCTCGGGTAGGACGGTCGAGAGGTGGCGAGGATGCCAAACTCTGTACAGTGTACACAGTCCTTTACGCAAGTATAAGTCGAACTTATTCAGTCTCCCAATTATCTTTGCATATAATCGAGACGGGTCGATTGCATGTGAAACGTAGACCTTAAGATACATCAGCATGGATCGAGGTCGTTCCAAAGATAAGCTGGGCTTGCCTCCTTGCCCGCCGTGGACCCTGTCACGACCTGACTTCAAGGCGTTGTGGCAGCTGGAGGAGCACCAAACTCACTGCCGGATCAGAAGAAGGTTGGGAAAGAACTAAAAGAAATCGCACGCTGTCAATCATGACGCGCATCGCCATCTCCGAGGGGCTCAAGGGACCCGAGGACAGGGAGAAGGGTCGAGCGTGGCCGGCGGAGACGTGCGGCAGCGCGTCCTCCACGGTTTGCCGGCGATCCAACGGAATCCTGGAAGCTGTCATGGAACGAGCGTCACGGATCGACCGGGTGGATTGCGCGACTCTTCGTGGAGATGATGGAGATGGACGTCGGGAACGGCGGAGGGCGGAGAGCGGATGACAGCGGGTGGCAGCTCTGCTATTATATTGGTACTGCGGCTCCCCGGAAGTCACGGGCTGATGCTGGCCATGTCTTGACAACAGATTATTTTTGTTCTTCATTTTTAATATTTACACAATATACTATTTAATATCTATAAGGAACCCATGCTAATACAAAGCTACAATCCTGATGGTTGTTTATCTGGTGGCTGCACATGGTCCGGAATCTGATAGGCAAGTTGCGCTTTTATTCCCCGGTTTAACGGACAGGGGGCGCCTCCTTCAACCACGACGCGGTCGTGTTGGTTTTCTGATTGGTTGCTTTGATGGCACAAAGATCATTGTTTCGGTTTTTCATATATGGTCCGAGCTTCAGCTCATGATCATCTCCACGGACCCTTGCGACCACAGGATTGGACCCTACAGATCCTTGGCCTGCAGCGTAGCTCAACATATACACGCATTTAGGGCTGACAGCAGGGACATCTATCAATCGACCCTGATAATAGCCGGGTGTCTGGAAAGCGCAGAAAGGCATCGAGAGGAACGTCTATACCCGGACCTCCGAGTGAAATCTATCCAGCCATGTCCATAATAAAGGCGACAATTTTGAGATATAGTGCAAGGAAGAGCGCCACTTCTGTCCTCGTATAGTAGTCACCCTGGTCTGTGATCGAAACTTCCAGTCAGACATTGGCGATATGATCAAGCAGACACTGCACCCCTGTCAAAAACAGCCATTCATCCAAAGACTGACCCCGTTCTATCGGCTGCTTATGTGTAGCCACCTGGTTGTTTCGCGCTCCCAATCGGGAAATATGTCGAGGAGACCATTGCTCGGTAAGCAGGGCGCGACCCCGGCCTTTCACCGCTGCTTGACGGGGGGCGATGTGGGTCTGGATTCGCAATCTGTGATATTCTGATTATTATTTGATAAGCTTGACCCAGGAAAATATCCAGGCGTCTCCTCCGAGAACGCCGACCCGGTCGATAGCTAGATGGAATTGCTGACAGCGCGGTCTCAACCCCGCTACTCGGGGCATCACCGGCTTTCATAAAAAAGCCCGGAAGTGGGCAACCGTGGGGCTATGACTTCTCTTTAGGCTTCTATATGTTTGTTTCTCTTCTGGTTGAATTTTGATCATTTCCTTTTAGAAGCTCCAGGGTTCTCATAGATTCTTCGTTTCCATCATGGCGCATCTCGAATCTTCGAAGCTGTTTTCAGTCCAGGGGCTGGTCGCCGTTATAACTGGCGGTGGAAGCGGTAAGGATGGCAGCTTTTCTTTTTCATTGCAGCTTCTTCATGGGTGTTGTCTTGTGCTGCTGGACGCGAATCAGGGCAATTATAATTTTCTTAAATTTCCATGGGAGATTTTTCTTGCTATATCCGTTCTGCTTGTTCATTCAAGAGACAGAAAATCACTGAAGGATTTAAAAATATGACCAAGCGCTGACTTCTCCCCAGGCCTCGGACGCACAATGGCCCTCGCCCTCGATGCCAACAAAGCCTCCAAAGTTTTCATCATCGGTCGTCGAGAGCAGGCCCTCAAGGACACCGCCGCAGCCGCCATGAACGGAACGATTGCCCCGTTCACAGGGGACGTCACGTCCAAGGAGTCCCTCAAGCTGCCTACGACCAAATTGCTTCGCAGACAGACCACATCGACCTGTTGATCGTCAACAGCGGGATCATGGGGCCCCAGAACCCACCTCCCAAGCCAGACGGCTCGAAGCCGACGCGTCAGAGCTCCGCGACCACCTCTGGGCGACGCTCATGGAGGACTTCACGCAGGTCTCCCACGTCAACGTCACAGGAGTCTTCTACACCGTGCTGGCCTTCCTGCCGCTCCTCCAGGCCGCGAACGAGAAGCGGCCCGCCCCCGTGCCGGGCACCCTGTCGCCGCCCAGTCCGCAGGTCATCGTCACGAGCTCCATCGCGGGCTTCTCCCGGATCGCGCCCTTCGGGTTCGCGTACAGCCTCTCCAAGGCGGGCGTGAACCATCCGATCAAGGTGCTTGCGTCGCTGCTGATTCCAATACGACATCCGCGTCAACGGCATCGCGCCGGGTATGTATCACACCGAAATGGCAGCGCCGATGTTCGAGTTGCATGGCGCCGAGGGGAAGGGCATCTCAGATGGTTCGATGCCTAGGCATGTCATCCCGCTCACGAGAGGCGGTGCCGACGAGGACCTCGCGGGTATGGTTCTGTGGATGGCGAGTGCCGCTGGCGGCTTTCTGAATGGGAATATCGTCGTGTCCGATGGCGGACGCTTGAGTGTTATTCCCTCGAGTTATTAACGAATTGGGACGGATGTCTGCTTATGTCGTCTGTATTAGGTACCCAATTCCTTAAACATAAGAGTTAGGACCTACCATTATGGATAGAGAAACGCGGGCACGAGGATAGACGCCAACATGGCTTCATGATAGATTGATAGAATGAAGACTCACGACGTATTAATCTTGCTTCCTTGTTCTCTTCGACTTGGTCCTTTCCTTCAGCAATAACCACAGTTGTTCAGACTTGTCCGATAATCCTACTGCATCTGCATTGCAGTGAAAGCAGCCCGATGGACAGATGATGTCCTTCCAACAAACTCAATAAACTAGCCCTCATGATGCCTCCGCCTATATATGTCCTCTCAGTCAGGTTTATTGTCATTCTCTCATCACGTTCATCTGCATACCTCGTCATGTATATCCGAATGAAAGCACTGACGCTCGCAATCATTAGACCCCTGCGCAGTACAGAGCACACGTTCCGAAATACTGAATACAGTTGGGAAAGGTCGTCAAACGCCCAGCAATGGCCGTCCCTAAATCGATTATCCTAGAGGAATTTGTAAGAATCGCGTGTCAATCACACATGACAAGCGAAACCCGCATCATCACCATCATGAATCCAGGAAGCTGGGCCCGGAAACCGTTGAACGATGTCAACAACACCGGACGAACTTGACTTTCTGGACCGGGCTACAGACCCAGTGTATCCACTATCTTCGGTCACTGATTGACAATCCTCAGGTAAAACGCTCCCGTACAGGCGGGAAATACTCCACATTTCACCGTGTAAAGTCCGTAGCGCTGGAAACGCTGTAAACCCAGACGAGACTATGTGCGTATCTCCAAGTAGCGCGCATGTGGCATTAAAAAACCGTTGGGAGTCAGCGAGAGAAGCCAAAAAATAGCTTCCATGAAGATTCTGATGATCACGGGAGCAGTCCAGGGGCGCCAGAAGCTCCAAGCGCGACCCACTCCCCTTTGGCCATGCGGTCGAGACCGACACCTAACCGCCGCGATCTCCATCGCTGAGATGCCGTTTCGATAGTGGAAATTCCGCGGGTAACCCCCCTGACGGCCAGCTGACATTGCTTTCAGACCCATGTGCCCCGCACATGGATGAACACCTGACAGGTGATCGCTGATGGGAATGATAAGGTCTGCTTCTGTTTTTTTGTTTTGTTTTCTTGTCGCCTATGCATACCTCCCGATAGAACTACATGGGTTGAACATACGTCGCATGCAACCAAATGTAAATATAATCACAGCCAACTAAACAACAATCACCCACCCTTTCCCAGTACTGTATCCAAGTACTGTACGCGGTGTAACAAGACCTTTACAAACCTCACCGCAAGTTCCAATTCAATTCAACTAGAAAGAGATCTACAGAGCAGAATGGATGAATTGTCTCAGAACCCGGAACCGAGTATTGGGTACCTATCTCCCTAGGTCGGTACCTAGCCCAGGTAGATCCACGAGATAGATAGATATGAACGGTCCCGAGGTGATTTCAAATGTTTCCACAGCACCGGGACCCGGGAGAAAGAACTAGCACGGCAGATCGAAGCGTCACTAGTAAAACAAACACGTCATCAAGGATATCATGTAAGTGCATACATATATACCTGTCTCGGTAGATAATACATCCAACGCAGGTCTTGGCAGAAACTTGAACTGTACAGAAGGATACAGATAGATAGAGACAGCAGCGCTTGTGTCGGGGAAGCCCAGCACCACTCCCGTAGTGCCCAACGCAAAGACATTACAGATCGATTGTATCAATCCATTATCACATCGTACATCAGCGCAATGACAAACAAAATGGAGTTTCTAATTATATTCTCCCGCGACCTACCCAAGTAGGCATGTGTATACAGTAACACCAGAGAAAGAATGACACACACCGCCGTTCTTCCCTCGCTGATCGGCCGAGTTTAACCAGTTTAACCCTTGATCCACGGACCCGATTACTGCATCTGATATATTTCGAACGCCTGAGGTTCTACAGGCACATGCAGGTATGGAATGGACGTGCATGATAGCGGAGCCGCCGATCAGAAGGTTCTGGGGCTTCGAGTGGATGGGTGCTATCCCCGTTTCGGGGTAAAAGATCCGGGGGGATAGGTAGCTGTCTATCGAGTATCCAGGCGTCTAAAAACTTCTAAACCTTGTACACATACATACCATCTATGTCACCCCGGGGTAATGTTTACATCCTATAATTAGGAGTCGAGAATCCACTTTGCTGGGTACATGTTACTTACGTGGTACATCGACTAAATGTACCCTAAGTCAGGCTAATAAGGTTATCTGGGACAACTGTATGGCTCTTGAGGTTGGGATGGCCCAGAACGGTCTGTACATTGGTACACAGACATCCATACATCCGTGGATGTCCGGACGAGATAGAGAGATATATAGATATGGGCTATCTCTCCCTGCCTGTCCTCGCCAGCAGCGCCCTCAATTCCCTCTCTGTTTCTGTAAAGGACCTTATCAGATCCCATTATCAATCCGTCCATTCATCTGTCAACCGCCGTTTCAACAACGACGATGATGATTCTGGCCACTACAACAACCCCAGCAACAACAGGAGCAACATCCTCCATACCGCGCGCTCCGCCAGAACGCTTTTTCGTCCCCCCAACCGCCTACGCGCCCAACAGCCCGCTCCCGATCCTGGTGTACCGCGACGTCCTGCCGCGGCCGCACTCGGAGGCGTCGGCGACGGCGTTTCTGGAGAGGAACGGGTGGCAGAAGAGAGTAGGTGGCTTGTTCTTTCTCTTTCTTTCGTCTTCTTCATCTTATCTTGCTGTCTTCTTGTTGTCGCTTCTGCATTCCTCGCCAACCTGATAAAGCTCCCCTACCGGAGTCACGTCCGGGGAAGGAGCTTTTCATCCATCACATCTTGTCTGTGTACTACTATGCTTCAACTGCATGGTGCTACACTTACACTCAATCACTCTCCCCTCATTCACTCACTGCCCCATGGACCAAAGCAATAAATGAATGGTGTTTATTGCTCTCCATAAACAAGGGCTCCTCTTCCAGTTCAGATAAGGGCTAAGATACCATAAGGCATCTTAGCCCTTCTACCCTGATAGGTATGTGGGTGTTCTGTATATATACTTCTGTCCAGCAGTAGTATATATAGATCACCCACATACCGTACCTCACTCACATACCCTCTTTCCCCCCTTCCCCTACCACAACCCAGTTCTATCATCATCATCATCATATATGTCCATAACATTTACAGCAGATACAGCGTATGTATACACATACATACAACAAAGACCAACTAACACTTCCTTCCTACCAACCAGGGCACATGGGGCGCCATCAAGACACGGCACTTCCACCCCAACACACACGAATGCTACGGTTTGTTCTGTTCCTTTCCTTTCTCCTACATGGCACATACAACTAACAATAGCCCCAACGGGGCGAATAATGCAGGAATCATATCCGGCTCTTCCATCCTCCTTCTCGGCCTCGGCGGAAGTGACACCGCCATCCCCATCTGCCAGAGCCAGAGCCATGATCAAAACGACGACATGGAGAGCTTACATACCACCTCCACACACGCCCGGGGCTGGGGCCGGGGAGTGGCGTCGAAGATGCTCAAGGTGATGATGGGTGTGGTGAGGAACAAGGCCGTAACGACGACGGGCAGGAGAAGAACGAAAACGAAAACAACGGCAACGACAACACCGCTTACCCTTTCCCCATCGTCTTCCTCTGCCGACAGCGGTAGTACCGGCAGCACCGGCAGCAGCACCGGCAGCGGGGAGCCCATCAGAGTCACCGGCGGACTCTGTCTCAAAGTCTCCGCCGGCGACGTGATCGTGCTGCCCGCGGGGACGGCGCACTGCTCGCTCTCCAGCGAGGGCAAGTTCCGGTACGTGGGTGTTTATCCGGCTGTAAGTGACCCCCTTTCCCTTTCTTTTCTCCAAAGAAAGATAGAAAAGAAATACTGATATGTATACCAATACAGGGCTCTCCCCGTTGGCGCAACGAGTTCGGCAAGAAACCCATCGACCTGGCCGCCTTCCGGGCGGAGATCGCCGGTGTCGCGATGCCGCTGCTGGACCCGGTGTACGGGGTCGAGGGGTACCTGCCGGCCCTGTGGAGGGAGAGTAGTACGCCTCCTTCCCCTTCTCCTTCTTCGGAGGAAGAGATGGTGCCGGTCGAAGTTAAGATTTGATTCTTGGTTTTTTTGCGTTTTCATTTTGGTTTGGGTTTGGGTCTTCTTGTTTTTTTGGGTATGATTTGATATTGTGTGGATATATGATGCGGATACGGTTCGATGGGATTTCTTTTTGGTGGCATTTCTTTTAATTTTGCTGTCATGGTTCATTTGGGTTGGATATTACCCTTTATTAATATGGCTGTCTTCTTGGTCTGGGTTGGTTCGGTTGTTTCGATTGGGCTTTTGTCTTGATACGATTAGATATGGCGGCCTTTGGGTTTCGTTACTTTCACTGTGGTATGGTTGCTTTGATTGGCCTTATTTTCCGGTACGATTTGTATGCACGTATATGGATCGTGCATGCAGGACGCATGGTCCGTGGGAGAGGACTTCTATTAGCTCGCTAGTGAAGCGATTTCAAAGACGAATTTCCTTTCGAGTTGAGATATATATATCCCTGAGTACCTATGTACATGTACAGTACAATGAGATATAATCACACACCAGCCAGGGCATGGCAGCTAGAACGTCGCCGTCAACCGCTGAACCAGATACTCGCCGGAGTTGATACCGGTGTACTTCTTCACCACGCCGACGTCCTCGTCGTACGTGCCCGGCAGGGCCTCGATGAACTTGTCCATGTTGGGATTGCAGAAGTACGCCACGCTGTACCGCGCCGGGTACATGTCCGAGTCGTCGTCCTCCTCCGGCCCGCTCGGGGGCTCGACGACGCGGTGGCGGGTGCTCTTGATAATGTCGTTCGACCAGCGGGCGAGCAGGTCGCCCGCGTTGACGACGATGGTGTCGGGGATGGGGATCGCGTCGACGAAGGTCCCCCGCGGGCTGCGGACCTGCAGGCCGCCGCGCGAGTCCTGAAACAGCAGCGTCAGGGAGCCGTAGTCGCTGTGCTCGCCGGCGCGCACCTGGCCCGGGTTGTCGCGGAAGATGGACTTGGGGACGGGCGGGTAGTGCAGCAGGCGGAGGTTGTTGTCGCCGCCGTCGGTGAACTCGTCGAAGAAGTGCTCGTCGGGCAGGCCCAGGCCCAGGGCGATGGCGCGCATGAGCTGCATGTGCAGGTCCTTGCACGTCGCGAAGAAGTCCAGCATCACGCGCTTGAAGTGCTTGCCTTCGTCGTCGAGGTGGTCCGGCCAGCGGTTGGGCAGGCCCTCGACGCCCTCGCGCCCGATCTCCATCGTTTCCTTGAGGTCCGGGATCGTGGCGCGCAGGGCTGAGATACCTGCGATATCGTCCGACTGCGTTAGTTTCTCCCGGCCACGGGCGACATAGCCGCGGTTGGACTGCGGTGTCGTCCAGCCCAGGCTGTCCTTCTGTTCCTGCGGGCGGGCGAAGAAGCGCGCGGAGGAGGCGAAGACTTCAGACACGACGGATGGCGGGATGCCATGGTTCTTGAGATAGAGGAAGCCGGAAGTCTTGAAGGCGTTGGTGATGGAGACGCCGACAGCGTGCCTATCGGCCGGGGTTCCGTTGAGGAAGGGACCGAAGTCGATGAGCTGGGGTCAGCGTAAGCATGGATATCGTAGAAAAAAGACTGGAAAGATATTACAGGAATAACGAGGCCGTCTTTCTGGACGGCCGTGGAGACTGGATTGCCTGTCATCGGGATACAATGGACAGAGTACAGATGGATACGTGGTATACCTGTATCTACAATAGCCCTAGAAAGTTGACGAAACAGGAAAGCAAGAACTCACGAACCTGCTGGAGTCTACAAAGACACCAGACAAATAGGAAGCAGGAATCAAGTTGAGGGGAAATCCTGGATATAAATATCAGTATCCATGCATGCAGGAGAGAATCGACGTCATCTTACTGGCTTATCGACCTTATCTCGGTCTATCTGTGCTGACTGTCCCTCTCCGCAGACACGCTCCTGATAAGGCGCTGATTAGATACTGGCCATCGATATCGTATGAGATTCTCGTCGTCGGTCAACTCTGTTGTTTGCTCTTTTCCGGTATGGTTTCGCGGAGCTTCGTCCCTCTCTTCAGCTCTCCCTGACACCTGGCCATCAGCCCCTCATCCCTGCCCCTGTTCGTCTTTCCCCTCTCCGCTCATGTGCCCTCCAGTCAGCTCTCCCCAAATACCAAGGTAGAGAAGTATAGAGCAGGAGAGGGGAACAGGAACCGACTTTCACTGAGAAGATAAGAGCAAGAAACGAGAAGGAAGATAGAGGGGAAAGAAACATCGCCCAACATGTCGCGCCCCGTCGTGGACATCCACACCCACGTCTATCCTCCCTCCTACCTGGACATGCTGCGTGCCCGCAAGACGGTCCCCTACGTCCACGATCCTCCCTCCGGGGCCGCCTCGCGCCTCATCATCCTCTCCTCCGACGACAACCCCTCGATCCCGCTGGACCAGCGCGGCCGCCCCGTCGACTCGTCCTACTCCGACATCACCGTCAAGCTGGCCTTCATGCGCCGGCACGGCATCACCACCAGCGTTGTCTCCCTCGCCAATCCCTGGCTGGACTTCGTCGCGCCCGACGAGGCCCAGATCTGGGCGGAGCGGATCAACGACGACCTGGAGGCCATGTGCGCGCAGGTCAACCGCGCCGCGGACCCCGAGGGCACGCGCGCTCTGCACGAGAAGGAGACGCTCTTTGCCTTTGGGGCGCTCCCGCTCAGCGCACCCAGCGCGGACATCGTCGCCAAGGAGATCGCGCGGCTCAAGACGCTGCCACACATGCGGGGCGTCATCATGGGCACATCGGGACAGGGAAAAGGGCTGGACGATCCCGGGTTAGATCCCATCTGGACTGCCTTGCAGGACACTGAAACGCTCCTCTTCCTGCATCCTCACTACGGCCTGCCGGACGCGGCCTTTGGTGGCCCAGATGCGACGGACCGCTACGGCCACGTCCTTCCGCTTGCGCTGGGGTTCCCGCTCGAGACGACCATCGCCGTGACCCGTATGCTGCTGGCTGGCGTGTTTGACCGGTTCCCGCGGTTGAAGATCCTGCTTGCGCACTCGGGTGGCACGCTCCCGTTTCTGGCTGGCCGAATCGAGAGCTGTATCGTGCACGAGCGGAAGTTCGTCGCCAATGGCGGAGACACGCCAGGCCCCCAGCGGAGCGTGTGGGACGTCTTGAAGACGAACATCTTGCTCGACGCGGTAGTGTATGGCGAGGCAGGGCTGAAGGCGGCGGTACATGCGGCAGGGGGTGTGGACCGGCTGTTGTTCGGTGAGTTGTTTTGCCCTTGTCGTGGTTGACCTTGACCCAGCGGTATACATGTATCTGACATCCTGCAGGAACCGACCACCCTTTCTTTCCCCCGCTGGACGGCAAGGAAGACGGCCAGTGGCTTAGTGTCACGACCAATTACAAGGCCATTAACTCCTCATTCAATGATGAGGAGGTGGCGGCCGTCCTGGGAGGAAACGCAGTTCGCATCTTGGATCTGAAATAATAATAATACCTAGCATTTCTAACCCGTTTCCCTAAATATAAACGTCGCTGAAGGTTAAATTCGACAGCATGTAGCATTGATCATGGCAGCTGAGCAACGGAATGGCAAAAGAAGAGCATGGATCAGACGAGTAGAGAATCGCCCAGGTGACATGGGATACACTTGATGACAGAAATCAGGATACCAAATGCAAGATAAAAGAGATCAGGTATAGAAAAAAAAAAAAAGAACAAACATTAGAATAAACATTATGGAGACGATACTTATCCACTGGTCCTCTTCACCAGCACATCCCACCCAAGTAGCCTCCACACCTCCTGCGTGAACCACTCCGGGACGCCCTTTTCAGGACGTTTGGCACAAGCCCGCATGTGTGAGAGCCTCTCTATATCAGGTTGCTCCGGAGGTCTCAGACAGTCCTTGAAGAGCGGGTCATCTTCTCCAAAGACGGCTCTGAGGAGTGTATTCTGTAGCTTTGCCTTGGCTCGAGACCGAAGCGACAGGCTGTCGAGCTGGCCACTGCCAGAGCCGCCTTGAGCCTCGCTGCCCGTCTCGGACAATGAGGAGACAGAAGTATCAACGAAGGCCATTGTCCTCTCTAGAAGCCATATGAGATGTTTTGCTTCAGCCTCCGCCGCTCGTAGGGATACGTCGTCCAGGCCGGCTGCCCTGAGTCCACCAGGAAGCGGGAGTTTCGCCGCGTCGGTCCGTAGATCCGGTCTCAGCTGGAGATCTCTGAAGACGAACAGGCACAGGGTCTTGCCCACATAGTTGAGCAGGACGAAGATGTAGCCATCGAGGAGGTTCCTCTGTTCTGTCCTGGAAAGGCTGAGTGAGAGGACCATTCTAGCGAGCGTGCGAGTTATCTGCGTGGCTATCGGGTCATCGTCCATCGAGATGGGCGTGTCAAACGATGGTGCAGTCTTTGACAACATCGACTTGGGAGCCTGCTTCTGCTTCTTCTTCTTCTGCTTGGTTTTGGTGGTTTTCTCTGTGGCTTTGATCTTGCAGTGCTGCCGCAGAGCGCCCAGGACCGTCTCGAAAAGGGCAACCAGGTGGTAGGTGACCTGACCTGCATCCTTTCTGCCCTCATCGGTAGTAGAGAGCTTGTTCAGCCCCTGGCACAGAAGTCGATAAGCGCGCTCCAGAGCGTGCAGCACTGATGGCAGATCTGGTTGCTGATTCTGCAGCACGGCAGTTGTCTTCGACCGGCCCGTCGCGGCTGTCGTTTCACGAGTTGCAGCGAGCACCGCCTTCTCTGCTGACTTGCACAGATCCACAGCAGCAAGGACGATGCTGGAGCGGCTTGGTCTCCTCTGTAGAGCCTGTTGAAGAGCATGGAGCTGCCGCATGAACGGAGCAGTGGCTGTGAAGGTTAACTGGGAATGCAAACCACATATTGCGACACTCAACTTACCCTCTTCCACATACTCAAACCCTTCCAGCACATCATAGGACTTGCCCTGGAGTCCTCCACAGACAGCATCACCCAGATTTGTCTTGGCCCGTTTCCGCGCCGCACCAACCGCCTCATCGTTGGCCTTGCGCTTCTTGGACGCCGGTGCCAGCACTTCCCTTTCCGTAGGAGATGTCTGTTTCAGCCTGGTAAGCAGGGCCTCGTTGCGCTGCTCCAGGTCGTAGATGCGGTCGAGGAGCTTGCTCTGCGCGGACACGGACTTTTCGTACGCCTGCTGCCAGAAGGAGATGCTGTCGAGATGCTTGTCCGGGGTGGAGGCGAGATGGGGATCTCTCCCGCTCTTGATGTGCTGGCGGATCTGGAGGATGTGGTCTGGTAATGATGATAGTTAATACAACAAGTCTTGACAATGTGTATGCCAGTAGGTGATGGCTGCTGTGTCTGACCCTTGACATCCACATTCGCAGGCTTCAGCTTCACGACGGCCAACGCGAGGGCCAATTGGGCCTGGGAGGGGGCGGGAACTGTGTTCGTAGTCATCAGAAGCAGTATAAGAGTGCCCAGAGGAAACAAGCAGAAAAAAAGATCCTGGCAGGATGGACGAGCTGGTGGTGGAGAGAGTGTGTAAAAGCATCGTCGTCCGCATGGGAGGTCCAAACAGAAAACACGTGCCCTGCGCTCTCTCAATCGAACGCCTTGTGCCATGTGCTGCTGCAGCAGCAGAGATGCCAGAAGCCTCGATACCTCCAAATGGACGAGCATGCAAAGAGCAAAGAGCAAAATTCCCGTTCTTGCGTTCACAGAGGCTCAAGTTACGCTGCCATGGGCTCATAGGGGAATGTCCCTAGGGGACGCTCGAAGTCCATGGACGCATTGCTTGATATCAGGGTAGGCAGACATTTCAACCCACATCATAGCCAATAAGTCCAGACAGACACTGTCTAAACGGGTATCCTTAAGAAAGGCAGTCATATAACAGAAAATAACAACTTTCCGCAGATCGACCACGCTGTGATCATTGTTCGGGTGCCAAGGAACAGTTTCCGGCCACGGACAATTGGGACATGAAGCGAAAAATAGTAATAAATGAAAAAAAAAACAAGAGCTCTATCCTGCAAGCATGGCCCCTCAAAGCCAGAGATCCGAAGGTTCATAGATACAATTCCAATGTGTTTCCTGTTTCAGCTGAGAAGACGCCAATCGATGCTCTCGACCTCGCCCCAGCCCGCACCTCAGAAGCAGCCAAGTCCAGGAAAGAAACTCTCACATTCTATGCAGACAGCGGAAGAACACAGTGTTTTCTTCTTCCTCAGTCTGCATAGCACATACAAGTAGGTACTGTTGCATGGAGCAGAGACTTGGCGGACTCGACGCGACGACGCGGGTTCGCCACCCACCTCACCTCACGTCTTCCGCCGCCAAACAACCACCTCCTCGACAACCTCCATAACCGCCGACTGCTCGTCATATCCCGCGTCCTGGGAAGGCTCCAGGCCGGACATTCCTTTTTTTTCTCCTTTTTTATTTCCTTTTCTCCCTTCTCAGAGAGATTCTCTGGTCTCTCAACTGGTACAGGCTTGGCGAGAGAGGCACGGCCGTCCTACAGAATTTCCGCTCTATCTACAGTTTCCAATCCGATTCCTGCAACTCTCCAAACCAAACCTCAACATCTACCGCATCTTTCATAATAGTTCTCCCTGCCTGAAACTACATCGGCAAAATGGCCCCTTCCGACGAGCTCAAAGCCCACGCCACCTCCTCGCATGACTTCTACGCCCTGCTCGACATCCCCCCTACGGCGGGGGACGCCGAGATCCGGCGCGCCTACCGCCGCACGGCGCTCAAGTACCACCCGGATAAGATCGCCAACCCGACGCCCGCGGACCTCGAGAAGTTCCACCTGCTGCAGGTCGCGTACGACGTGCTCTCGGACCCGGCCGTGCGGCAGCTGTACGACAATGCGCGCGAGGCGCGCGAGCGCAAGCGCCGCGAGGCGGAGATGATGGATGCGGCGAAGCGGAAGATGAGGGAGGAGTTGGAAGCTAGAGAGAGGGCTGGCGCCGCGGCGGAAGCAGCAGCTAGGGGCGTGAAGAGGCCGTGGATGGCCGCGACGGCGGGCATGGCGGGGGATCCGGATGCGGAGGAGAAGCTGGAAAGGGAGATCCAGCGCATCGCGGAGGACACGCGGCGGCGACGGCGCGAGGTGGAGGAGAGGCTGCGGCGCGAGGCGGAGGAGGAGGAGCGCCAGCTGCAGCGGGAGCAGGAGGAGGCACAGCGCGCGGCGGACCGGAGCAGCCAGCGCGTCGACCGGTCCAAGGAGCCCACAGGCGGGACGAACGTCCCCGAGCTGGAGCGCGCCGTCAAGGTGCGCTGGGTGCGCGAGGGTCCCGGGCTGGAGCTCGACAAGGACCGGCTGGCGACGCTGTTCGCGCCGTTCGGCAAGGTCGAGAGCACCTTCATGCTCAAGGACAAGCGGCAGCGCGTCGGCGACAGGCGCGAGAAGAAGACGGTCGCGACGGGCGTCGTGGTCTTTGCGTCCATTGTCGGCGCGCACGCCGCCGTCCTGGACAGCGAGAAGAAGCGCAAGGCCGGCGAGGGCGAATGGGCCGTCATCGACTCGGTCTTCTGGGCCTCTGGCAGCGAGCCCCATCTGGGGATGAACAATCCCCCTTCTACTGCCTTTCCTTCTCCTGCACCTACTCCTACTCCGGCACAAGCAGAAGCAACCCCATCTACACCCGCCTCCAACGCTACACCCAGCGGCAAACCCAGCTTCAACTTCCCAGGCCTCAACACATCCACGCCCGACGGCACCAAGAAACCCGGCAAGATACCCTCCTTCGCGTCATTCTCCTCCGCCGCGGCGGCTGCAAACACGCCCAAGAGCTCGCCGTCGTCCTCGACGGGTCTCAGCACCCCGAGCCTGGAGGAGCTGACGCTGATGCGGCTGAAGAACGCGCAGCGCGAGAAGGAGCGGCGGGCGCTCGAGGAGCAGCTCCGGAAAGAAGACGAGGCTGCCGATGCGGCGGCGGCGGCGGCGGCGGCGGCGCAGGCGGCCAAAGCTGGCTAGAAAGAGCTCTATTTATTTGTGTTGCGGACGATTCGGTATGCAGCACCAGCTGCACAGGACGATGGCATATGCGAGGGTGTCAGGCGTCTTTCGGCTGCATTTTTATGTATAATATAGACTAGACTTGTGTGTGTGTGTGTGTGTGTGTGTGTTTCTCTTGTTTACGGCTTAATAGAGATACCCCTGAAGCAGTTCAGTTATTTCATTCATTGCTCGTTTGTTTTTGACAACCAGTGGAGCTGTGTGATACTGTAAATATACATAATAAAACAACTAGGTATACATCGTTAAAAGATCGTTGATCGTTTCCCCATTCATTCTTCATGCCATTATTCACCCCGCCGTTGCTGCGCCTCCTCCTCTTCTTCCTCCAGCATCTCCACCATCTCTCGGGCCCTCCGGGCCTCCGCCTCGTCTGGCCGAGACGCGTTCCTCCTCGGCCCGCCGGCCAGGATGAATTCCCTCGTCCACGGCGGAACAAAAGCCTTGACCTTGACCTCACCGGGTTCCTGAGTAGTAGTAGGAGTAGTCGTAGACTCTCCTCCCTCCGTACCGTCCCACGAGACCTTGAACTCCTGACCCGGAGCATACTGGGTCCCTTCGCCGGTGAGCGCGATATCCGTCATCATCTCGAGCCGACACAGCGCGAGGCCGATATTCCCGATGCCACCGAGGAACTTGCCCGCGCTGCGGCCCTTGCGCGCGCCGACCCGGGAGATGTTCGCCCCGCTGGGCGGCAGCGGCAGCTGGGTGGTGGGATCGTACATGGGGAACTCGGCGAAGGGGACGCCATTCTGTCCCTCCTCGTCGCCGTCATTATACAGCTGGACGGGCAGGATGCGCTTGCGCACGACGCCCGTGTGGTGCGTGCGGATGGTCAGCTCCTGCCCGACGTAGCAGCCCTTGCGGAAGTCGATGCCGCGCATCATGTCCATGTTGCATTCGAGCGGCAGGGCGGACTCGCGGTGGATCTCGCCCTGGCCCTCGGCGACGCCGTGCAGCATGCGCCGCAGCGTGTACGTCGCGAGCCCGACCTCCTTGCCGGGCAGCTTCGATTCGTCGGGGAAATGGGTGCGGAGGTCGTCCGTGCCGGGCGTGACGATGCGGGAGCCGAGCCCCGGCGCGCGGGAGTCAACGCAGCCGAGAATGGACGGGGAGTTGGAGAAGGGCGACGGGGAGTCGGATTCGAGGTTGTACGCGGCCCATCGGGGCTCGTTCTCGTCATCCCAGGTGGACCAGACGGTGCGTTCGCCGTCCTCGAGGGCGCGGAAGTTCAGCTTCGCGCGGAGCTTGTGTTTCTTGAGGTGTTTCAGGAGATTCGGCACTTCGTTCTTGTCCACCTCGACGATCCAGCCGGCTTCGTCGGCGGAAGAAGTCGCTCCGCCGGGCGAAGGATAGATGAACGCATCGTGCAGCACCCGTCCCTGCGCGTTCAGGAAAGCGGTGTAGCATGCCGTCCGCCGTGTCGCGCGATTGGGGTCATTGGGAATGAGCATGTTCTGCGTGATCAGGCCCTGCAGGAAGGTCGTGCTGTCCTGGCCGGTGATGGAGATGAGGCCGCGATTCGTGAGTCGAACATAGCCGGTGCGCGGCGGGGGAGGGGGCAGATCATGCTGCTTCTGCTGCTGGCGGGCTGGGGCTGAGGTTGAAAAGCCTCTAGCCCGCGCGAGGCATTGCCTGCATATCGAAGAGGTAGGCGTTCGAGGAGGCATCTTCGTGGGAGGATGCTGGTGTTGAACGACGTCGGCCCTCCGCAGCGAATCTGCGTCTTCGTGATAAGCAGGGCGGTGTGCGGAGGCAGAATGTCGGCCGCCGGAGCTCTGACGTAATCGCCGACGCTGCAGTCCAGATGGAGCTCTTACATCTGAAATAGTCCACCTCTTCCCCATCAAGCTCTTATCACACCGTCACAAGTGAATGCAAGCAGTTGTAGCGTAGCAATTAGTACTTCTCATCTAGCAGTTCACCAGTGTGAAGTCACTTCTGAGAGGCAGGCCAGGCCAAGATCATCTCAAGTTCACGATGATAACGATGTGCAACGAGTATTGCGTTGGGACTACAATGGAATTGTCATCCATAACAAGAAGCAAAAATTCTCAGAGTGCGATTAGGGAATGGTGAGACAAGCATGGTGGGCCTCATGCAGTGGTTGGGGGCATACATATCCCTGTCGATACCCAAGCCTGAAGGCTGCTATCAAGAATTTGGAACGTCATCGATGGATGCGGTACCGTAGATTTTTTTTTTTTTGATCGGTAGGTAGTTGAAGGTAGTTTATTACATACAGCATCTCGCGTCGGTTGAGTACGGAGTTTGTGCAGTAAATTCATTATGTCTCTACCGTGGTTACCGGCTAAGTGCAGGATGGTATTCACAAGAGGGCATTGGAATGTGTGGTATTATTATCTCCGATATCAGAGTATCTCGTAGCAGGTGCCGGTTCGATGCGCACCAAGCTATGTCCCTTAACTATCCCTATTGACATATCCTACAATATGGAGACGAGACCTATTTATGCGTCTTTGCCACCCCTTCCAGATAACCAAGTAGAAACGCCTTGTTGGCGGGCGACGTAACCCTGCTTGCTGGCGTCGGCGTTTGGGTCCCGCTCACCGAGCTTCCAATCCCTGACACTGCCGATGGCATTGCGCCGTGCGAGCTAGACAGGGGACTGACGCCGGTCGAAGCTGTTGAAGGCTTCAAAATGGAGGATGCAACATCGGTTTCCGTAGCCGCTGGCTTTGGAGAAGTCGCCTTTCCAAAGAGCGCAAGCAGTGCCTCTCTCTGCGCAGCCGTCTGACTTGGTCGACGGTCAAAGTTGAGTTGAGCAGGCTTCTGTTCCGGCACGGCTGTCGGTTTTTCGGCGGCACCGGGTTGAGAGAATTCGTGCACGGCGACCGTACGCGTAGGGAGGAGCGCATCCAAATCCACCTTTTCAGAACGACGCAGAATCTGCGGTTGAAAAGGTTTCGATGGTTCGGGCGTTTTCGCTTTCTGAACAGAAGGTCGTGAGGGAGGCTGCGAGACTTGGTCAGCCGAGACAGACGAGTCTTTCCTCGCAGCCGCCGGTCGAGATAAGATGGTGATGGGCGAGGCCAGTTGCTCCTTGGCTGTCTTCTGTGGTGTTCCGTTCGGTCCTTTCCTTGACGGAGATTTGGCGATTTTGTCAAACTGTGGCATATTCAGCGGCCCGGAAACCGTGGCGGAAGTCTGGGCCTCCACCTCTGGCCGCTTCTTATTATCCGCCAACTCAGATCGCTGAAGTATCTGCTTGGGAACCGAGGGACTCTGGGCGGGTAACTCTGCAGGTTGTTTCGTGGTTGGACCGGCGGGAGACCCCTTCAACAGGCTCAGAAGATGCTCCTGATGCTGCGAAGTCCTGGGCGTCGCTGTTGCTCCAGTCTCCGGTTTAGATACACTCGCACTGGCAGGCTTAGGTGTTTGAGGCGTCTCGCCCTTGAAAACACTGAGGAGAGCGAGGGTATGCTCCGTCAGTTTCGGCGGCGGCAGCTTACTCGCAGGAGGCACCACTGTGCCTTGGGCGTTAAGATATGGTGCCGGTTGAGCGAATTGGGGATCGCCAGTCTGCTGGTATGGGGCTAGCGCATGCTGTTGAGATGGGCGCCCATAAGACTGCGACATCGAGTTTTGCATAGGCTGGAATTGCGGATATGGGTACGGCTGAGCTGGGGGCCGTTGGGGGTAGCCGGACGTCCCCTGATATCCACCTGAAGGGATTCGGTGGGCCGTTTGCATAAACTCATTGCCTACCTGCTGTTGTGGCAGGTGACCCAGAGGCGGGTATCCGGAGTATTGCGGTAGGGGACCAGGCGCAGGGCCGTGATGCAACTGCGAAGCATGTTGCAGATGAGGTTGTCTCGCGTATCCGTCGACGTCGGGATGTCCAGGCTGCCCAGGGAGCTGGGGAGGCTGCGGCGCTCCAGAAAAGGTGGCCAATGGAGAGTAATTTTGCTGCGGATTTTGAGACGCAGCCGCCGTCTGAGGCGCCTGCGGGATTGGCATCGGTTCCTTCTCTGGAACCTGGTTGTCGGCGTTGCTCGCACCACTTCTGAGCAATGCAAGCAGAGCATTGGACTTGGAAGGATCCGACGTCGAGGCCTGCGGTGCTTGAGAAGGGGGCTTTGGTTCTGCAGGGGCGGCATCACCGATATTCAGGAGACGCTTCAAGTGAGAAGAAACATCCCGCGGTGGCATGACTTCGGGTAGGTCGCTTGGAGTCGCCGCTTCCAGGAGCTCCTGCCGAGGCGTAATCGCCCCGTTGGCGGCCTGGACGGCTTCATCCATCGACGTCTCACCCTCGGTCTGCTGCACCTGCGCAGACGCTGCCGCCGCCTTGGCGTCCTTCTTCTTCTGCTGCGCGATCCACTTCTTGAGCGGATGCAGGAACGGCGCAACCATGTAGAACTTGTTCGCATTCGCGGTGTCGTGGTGCTTGTTCTTCTTGAGCGTTGGAAGCTCCGAGAGCTTGTACCACTCGATCTTGCTGATCTCCTTTCTCGTCCGGGGCTCAAAGTGGGTATCCATTGGCACACCGCGGAAGACGTAGAGCCTCATGTGCTGTTCCCGCATCGTGATCTCGATATACTTGACGTCCTTCTCGTCCTTGACGAGGCCGGCCGCCCTGATGTCGAAACCCGTCTCCTCATAGACCTCCCGAATGGCGCAGTCGATATCCTTCTCGTCCTTGTTGATCTTACCCCTGGGGAAGCTCCAATTGGCGCCCTTCTTCCAGCCTTTGACGAGGACGACCGAATCCATGGCCTCGTTCAGCAGGATGGCTCCGCGAACGGGAACACGGGTCTTGTAGGCCAGGAACTCGGAAAACGCCGTGACGTGGTGGTAGTGGGACCATTGTGACATGAGCGGACAGTGTTGGAAAATGCGCATTGCAAAGGCCTTGAGGGAGAGTGACGGCAAGGTCGGGTCGAGCGGACGGATAAAATCCTCGTAGAACCATTGTGCTTCCTCGATCTGGAAACAGATCCGTTCGACGGATTCGAGTTCTTCGCGGGGTAGGTTTATGATGAAGCGGACACAGAGGTCATCCAGCCCTGTTGGAGTCAGTATACCATCCGGTCCTGTTCAGGCCAGGTGTACAAAGATGTCGACGATGGGTATGACATACAGTCTTCCAACTGCATCTTTTTTTCTGCCATAGTGCCTTGTGGATCTGAGCATTTCAACGCGCCTTGGGGTAGGGCGAGAAGCTCTCCGGACCTGAGGCGCGGAGTGGGTACAGCTACTACAGCAGGGATGTACTGCTAGCAGCAGGGACTCAAAGCAAGGCGTGGCCAAAGCCAATCCCAGGTTGAACAGGAGTGGTGATTATGTAGTCAGTGATCAAGCAGAGTGGCTCCACCAGATTCACAACCAAAAGAGAGAGGCAGAGGCCAGGTCGAGCGAAGCGGGAGGAGGGAACCAGCAGACGGTGAGCTGGCGTTTGCCGCAGATGGAGATGGCCGACGAGCAGCTGAAGGAGGACTGTGGCGATGCAGGCCGACGGAGCGCGGACGCCACAGCTGTGGCTGGGGATCGGCAGGGTGCGTCCGTGCGCGCGCGGCGTGACGCAGGCTGGCCCGCGCTGGGCGAACGGCTGGAGAGCGGGCGCCCGCCATGACCGCATCTGATGCCCCCAGCGGCTGCCCGGCGGCTATCCAGGGCCTCACCTCCCACTCCTTTGTCCTTTTTTTTGTGACACTGTAACGATGATGGTGATGACTACGCTGCTTGAACCCTTTCTTTGGGAGGACATTGAAGCATGAATCGCGGAGCTGACTACCCTGGTGGTGAATCAAGCCCGCTACATACTTGCAGAGTACATAAGCCGATTTTGCATCTGTGCATCTGTCTGCTCTCTTAGACAGCCTTTGGTTGTGTTACTGCACATATCCTACCAGAGAACTCTCCTGGCTGAACCATCTCCTCCGTCCTGACCTCTGATTGAAGCTCACTTTCCGCCGCCTTCCGCTTCCCTGCGCAGACAGATCCAACGTCTAAACATGTCAGGACAACTTGCTGCTCTTGTGGGCAAGAAGATTCTGGGTGAGACAGCAAAGAACCATTTCGGTCAAGAGGTAAACTACAACTCTATCAAGTTGATGTGGCTCTATCTGTCCACAGGCTGCTAACACATCTTGCTCTCCACGTAGGACCCCTACTTCGAGGAAGTCCCAGCGTCGCGTCTCCATCGCGCGTTTGGAAAGAAGACCCAGAAACGGTGCAAGGCCGTCCCTCCCGGCATATCTGAAAATGATGCCAAGATCCTCAATAAAGTCAAGCGCAGGGCATACCGGCTGGATTACTCCCTCTTCAGTCTGTGCGGGATAAGGTTTGGCTGGAGCAGTGTTATCGCCTTGCTACCATTGTAAGTGCAGTTGTTCCAATCATTCCTCTTTTCGCTGCTAATTCCATCCACTTCTACAGCGCTGGTGATGCGTTCGATGGCGCGCTTGCTTTGATGGTCGTCCAGTCTTGCAGGAACATCGACGGAGGCCTCCCCTTCTCCCTCTGGATGATGATGATGATGAACATTGCCTTCGACTTCGTCATCGGCCTTGTACCTTTCGTGGGCGACCTCGCGGACGCTCTGTACAAGTGCAACACGCGAAACGCCATCCTTCTCGAGAAGCACCTTCGAGAGAAGGGCGCCCGCGCGCTAGCTGGAAAACAGCAACAGCGCCCGGTGGATCCCAGTCTCCCGGAGGAATTCGACAAATATGACGAGGATAATGAAGCACATGGTGGTCCATCCAGACCGCCACCTGCCAGGGTTCCACGGGAGAATCGCAGCGGTACTGGTTGGTTTGGCAAGCAGAGGGAACCGGACCTCGAGACGGGGGTCGTTCGCAACTGATTGACTGCGGATTGTCTTGTTGTTTCTGGAGGTTTCGCAATGTACGGGTCTATGATGTTAGATATCCAACCGATGATTCATGGCACATGCACATTAACTCTATCGTCTTTTGCTTTTATCTATCAGATCGACTGACAAAATCGAGACGGGACCTAGCACATCCATAGCAAAATCGAGACTCATGATCATCAGTCTGGGTGCCAGCACCCGGGACAGTCGCTGTCAAGTCCTCCACACTTCCAGCGGAGGCGCCACAAAGTGCACATCGAACTTCACCTGCCGAGATTTGGGCAGGTTGCAGCTTGCTAACCGTCCTTACTACGTTGGCCATGACTCCGGGGTATTTGGCCCCCTGGGTCTGGACGTAGTGCATCAGCAGCTTATCAATCGACAAGTTCCTGTTGGACATGTTCTCTGACACCGGCTGGTCAGGTATGATGATCTCCTCCAGGCCCGGAATCTGGCTCGCGTAGAGCTCCAGCTCCGGCTTGAACAGATCCCGCAGCGGGAAGGTGAACTCAACGTCCCAAGGAGACGGTCCGTCACAGACATGCCACGTCAATGAAGCGCCCCGTCCCTTGGCGACGCTTGCGAGGGTCTTTGCGGCAAGGCGGCTATCTGAGTCTCCCCAGAGGATGCCTTCGCAGCCATATTCCTTCGCACAGGCAACGATAAGCCTGTTCAGCAGGATGTTGTCGATATCGGCCCTGGAAGTAGCAGACTGGATCGACGCCCGAAAAGCATCCAGCCGATCCTGATCTGACTTGGAGGCATCGTCCACAAACCCTGGCCCGGCAAACTGGGCCATAGTATCCTTTATGTCCGGGTCATGCTGGAAGATACTGTGAAAGGGAACCTGCGTGTAGGTATGCATGGGATACCGCTGCTGTACCGCCGCGAATCTCTCCTCACACGGTGGATTCAAGGGCGAGATAGTAGATGGGTCCACGACAAGCACGTGGAGATCGTAGGCGGCGCGAGCGTGTACACCACCGGAGGAGAGCTGCCGCTCGAGCTGGCCGTTCAGCATGTGCAGCAGGACGGTCGACGAAACGCCGTAGGAAAGTGGGAGAAGCAACTTGCGCCGTCTGTCCTTGGGCGCATTTCTCCTCAGACGGTACTTCTCCATGCGCCGAAGTGCCTTGACGTCAGCATATCTTATGTAGCAGTCTCTGGAGGATTGTTAGTTACTAAACCCCGGAATTTCGTCTAGCCACAAGCACGTACCTGCACAGGCGGCGGCCGCGCACAGTCAGACTCGCCTCCGCATCCTTGCAGTCAACGCACGGGTCAGTAAACTCTTTCCCCGGCATTTCTGCGCTGCTCACGCCGCTGCTGTGAGGGCGTTGAGTGAAGGAGAAATCTCTTGGGGAGTTCACCCAGTGCAGTCAGAGAAGTTCAAAAGACTGTGGCGCGGGGAGCCGGCGGTGCTTAGATAATTGGCGGGACGTCAAACGCGCGGCCCCCGGAGCGTCAGGCCCGCCAAGTACGTTGTAGCCACGGTCGTTGCAATTGCGAACTGCGCATCCGCCGAGTCTCCCGGCTCCAAGCAGAAACAACCGCTCGCGGGGGTACAGAGGACTTTGTTGCTCCTATCCAGCCGTGTTTACTGTCCCTGTTCCCTTCATGCTCAGTGCTTGAGCTTCATCCGCCCAACAGGCCTCTTGCGCCCACCCACCTACCGGGACCCCCGGAGCTTTCCTACTTACACATCCATAGCCGCTGTTTTGGGCCACTATGAAAGGTTGGCTCAAGGCTCTCTGCCTGCCGGCCTTGCTGGCAGCGCGTGTCCTCGCAAATGAGGTTGAATTGGTGAGGTGCTATCTATTTGAAGCTTCAGAGCATAGTCATCTCTAATTGCCGGTTCGCAGAATCAAGATGAGGAACATCGACAGCGATGTTCGGGGATGTATAGCAGGAAGGCCTGGGGAGGGAACATTGAGCCGTTCATCCTGACCAAATTCGTCAAGGAGACACCCCCAGATAACAGCGATCCACTCGTCAGTCTGGTTATCTTTGAGTGGAATGATGAACCATTGATCGGGAGATTACCGTCGAAAGACGCAGAGGTAGGTCCCCCGGCCATCATCGCGATGGCCATCTACTCACGGAGAGCTTCTAGGTGAAGGAGACCATCTGCGACGAAGGGAATGTGGAAGCGAAGCTCTGCACGAAAGACGAAATCGGTTCCTTTATCCTTGAGCCGAACGCGACAGAGAATTCGCAGTCTCCGATCCTATCGAAAGCGATACACCTGAAGGATCCGGTCGCCGTCAACTACCCTGTGAAGAAGACGGGCTTCTACTGCGTGAGCACATATGCGTATTCAGGCCAGGACTACAAGGCCGTCGTCGAGTTCAGAAATTCATACGGTGAACTCCCCGCCGCCCAGATAGCGAAGCTGCCCTTCTACGGAGCCCTGACAATAGTTTATGCCGTGATTGGAGTGTACGTCTCGCCCGGTCTAGGATAAGTTGAGGCATCGCTCACAGAAAGTATAGGTTCTGGGCATTCCTTTATGTACAGAACCGTCGTGATATATGTATGAAGCTGCTCTCCGTCAATTGCCCATTCCCCTTACTGACGCTCTGCAGTACCGGTCCAGAATTACATCACCGCCATCATTGTCTTCTTGATTGTCGAGCAGCTGATGACCTGGGGCTTCTATGGTAAGCCTGGAGCCATCTCTTCATCGCACTATCTGGCTAACTCCCTGTAGACTACCAAAATCGACATGGTTTGAATATTATGGCCAAGGTCCTCATGGTCATTGTAGCCGTTCTTAATGCAGGACGTAACTCCTTCTCGTTCTTCCTGCTTCTCATCGTCTGCATGGGCTATGGTGTCGTGAAGCCGTCGCTTGGTCGGACCATGATCTATGTCCGCTTGTTGGCTATCGGGCACTTCATCTTCGGCGTGATATACGCTGTTGCGAGTCTGTCAATAACACCAGACACCGCTGGACCGTTGGTTCTACTTATCGTTCTACCACTGGCCGGTACACTGACAGCGTTCTACGTCTGGACGTTGAATTCGTTGAGCGCCACCATGAAGGACCTCATCGACAGAAAGCAGAAGGTGAAGGCAATGATGTACAAGAAGCTGTGGTGGTGCATCCTCGGCAGCATCATTGTGATCTTCGGGTTCTTCTTCATCAATTCATTCGCTTTCGCGGGCAGTGATGAAGCCAACTTTGTGCCGGAGCACTGGAAGACCAGATGGTTCGTCCTGGACGGCTGGCTCAACATCGTGTACCTGTTCGACATTGCGTTCATCGCTTACTTGTGGCGCCCAACGGCAAACAACAAACGGTTTGCAATGAGTGACGAGGTAAGTGCAGGCAGACTCCGTAGTGAGACACGACGCTAACTTTGTCTGCAGATCGCTCAAGACGATGATGGCTTCGAGATCCGGTCACTGGCCAATAGCCTGGATGAAGAAACAGGCCAGGCTTCTCCGGACGGCCAGCGCAACGAGCCGGAGCGAGAGCTGTCGCCTGTGCCCCCTAAGCCTGTGACCACCCCTGTGACCCCTGCACCACGGCAACGGGAGTCTCTCGACGGTGAAACCATCTTCGCCGTGGGTGAAGACGGAGACAAATGGTCAGAAGACGAAGGCGAATCTCCTCGAGACTCGAGCGAGAGGAAAAGATTAACGGCTAAAGATAACGAGTAGGGAAGGAGGAAGAGAGGGAAGTTCGGGTACCACTGAATTCACAATTGGTTCTGGGAGACTTTGCTCTTTGTAACTAATAGGAGGCTCGCGGAACGGAAACGAATAATCCGCTCTCTTTGCAGCCATGGATTTCAAGGACCAGCATGTCGGGGCGTTTTCTCCTTTTTTTTTTTCTCTTTCCTTTTCTTGTTTTCCAAGGTTCTTGTTTACTTCTAGGGATGGTTTACGTGAAGGGTTCCCGGATTCCTTTTTTCTCTATAGTTGTTTTAGTGAACAACTTGTTCCAGTCACAGCATTTTGGGGCTCAAGGAGAGAAACTTGTACAGATAATTAATTGTACTGTACTGTACTGTGCCAGACCCAAAATTTTGTCCGCGTTCAGTCCATCCTTTTGATTTTTTTTAAAGATGATGATATTTATTGGATTATTTTACAGTACTGTGTAGATCGAATTGGATCTGATAGTTAGTTATGATTGATTATACAATCCGCAATCGGACTTGACATCATCCCGCGGCGACGACGACGACGACTCCTCTCCAGTCATACGTACGGGAGGGGGAAATATACTCCGAACAATTAAATTGGGAGAGAGCAACCCCACAACACGTGCAATTCATTTAATTAGAACATACGATACATTCTTTTCCTTACCCTTCTCTTATATATATATTCTATAAACTCTTTTCGCTCCTCTCTTCTTCTTTCTTCTAAAGATCTCATGGCACGAAAACAACACTAAGAACACACGAAAAATAATAAGACAAAAGGGAAAACGAGTCCACCAACGGCCCGGCCCCCTCCAAGGACATAGAACATCCAGTCCTGTATATACCTACATACTTCAAAACCATGAGCTCCCCAACCGACCACGACCACGACCACGACCGCACCTCCTCCAGCCTCGCCCTCTCCCGCTCCCTCCTGCACCAGTGCCGCCTCCTCCTCGCCGAGCTGGACGCCTTCCAGGCGCTCGTGTCGCGCGCGCTCCGCCGCCGGCCGCACGTCGTCGAGATCCGCCAGCTGCGGTCCAACGTCGTCTCGGAGCTGCGCGCGCTGGAGAAGTTGGAGCGGCAAGCTGCGGATGCTGCTACCACCCCCGCTGTCGCTGGTGACGGTGGAGAGGAGGATGGAGATGGAGGGGACAGGGAGGAGGACGAGCTCCGTCTCATGCACGCGCTGCGGTCCTCGAACCTCCCGTTCTACGTGGCCGTGTGGACGATCGCGAAGCGGTCGTGTCGGGGCCTGGTCGCGTTCGGGAAGCGGTTCTACTGGGACGAGGGGGCGCATGCGGCGGCGGCGAGGGACAGCGAGGCGGCGGCGGCACAGCGGCGCGCGAGGAAGCGCGCGAGCATGGACAAGCGCAAGAGCGTGCTGGTGGATATCGTCGCGGACGACGGGGAGGAGTGGGTCAAGGTGTCTACGATCTCGGAGAGTCGGCTGCTGTTTGAGATGGCGAAGAAGGGGTGGGAGAGGGGTGAGGACTCGGCTACAGAGGAAGAAGCGTACAGCGATGAGGAAGGTAGAGAGGGGCGAAGAAGAGGAAGAACGATCCTACGGAATTACGGCAGTGATGGTGAGGCGGGGGATAATAGTGGAGATGATGATGACGAGATTGAGCTGGTGAAGCTGGCGGCGGATATGATGAAGGCTTCTAAGGCTACGCGGGTTAGGTACAGACATCCTCGCGTACGGTTTGTGATACCGAAGATCGTTGAGGGGAAGGTTGCAGAGATCGATGACATTCTCAACGAAATCCGGGGCTACGGCGTAACTGTCGAGTGTGGGACGAGCGTGCCGGACGTGATGGCTGGGGAGATAGACCAGGGTCGGGATCCCAGCTCTGTGACCCCTGAGGAACTAGACCTCTCCCACTTGCTCCCCAATCCCTATAAGCGCTTCACGCCCACCCTCAACGTCGACTGCACATTGCTACTCGCCCTGGTGTCGGACCTCTCCCATTTCCGCAACATTCCCCCATTACCGAACCACCACCAAGCCATACACAAACAGATCAAGCTAGAGGAAGAACAACCTTTGGTACCGACTGAGCTCTGGCCGGCGATGGATGGCCGTGAGCTGGTATGCACAAAGGAGGCAGCGAAGAGGATGCGCGAGATCGTCGATACCATCGGCACGGACACGGAGAGGAAAAGGACCGAGATACTGATGGGTGATCCAGAATTTCAGGGCCTGGACAGAGAAGCTCTGATACAGAGATTTCAAGAACTGTCAGACCACCAGGTGCCGGCCCAGTGGAAGATTCCGATAAAAGTAGTCGACGCTGCAGCGGATATCAGTGCTTGCTGGCAGAGTGGCAGACTTCGAGGAGCAGCTCACAAAGTGGAGGAAATTCTGTCAGATATAAACCGTAGTGTATTCCTGTATGGGTGGTCCACAGGAATGATGACGGTGTCCAGCAACCGGACAGTTGTCAAGCAGATAGAACATACGATCGAGGAAAACAGAAATGGCGATGACGAGCTGGAGGGCCCTCTAGTATGGGTGTGCGACACTGCAAGGAGTTTGGTGGGAAAGGAGAAGAATCGAAGATAATAATTGTTGATCCATAGACCTGACGAGACCGAACTCACGGTAGACGAGACTATCAGCCCGGTCAATGGCAGCCTGTAAAGCTCGAGGCAGAGCTGTCGTAAAGTCCCCACGCGTCAGCACAGAAAGGTCGGCCCAACCATATATAACCAGGCCACCATCACTAGCTCGACCGTTTAACCAAATCCTGCTAGCATTGGCCATCTGTCTTCTATTTCTCGGGCGTCTTCCCGCTGTCCTCGGGGAGCCAGAAGATGATTTCCCTGTCCGCGGAAGCAATCATGTTGTATCTCGGATTGGACTCGATGATCGCGGTCCGGCCCCTGTGAGGCAATCTGGTCATCGGCTGCAGGAAGCCACCGGGCTCTGGGGTCTGGTGCGTGTCCCACACGAGGACGTCGGGCTGGTCGCCTGAGCCTCCAATGACATAGCGCCCATCCGGCGTGAAGCAAGCATCGCCTTGACCAAGAGGCTTTCCGGAGGTCGAGACCGGAGCTGCCCTACCAGGCGACCCGTTCCTACCGACCAGGAAGGATTTGACGGTACCATCGAAGGCATCCAGAACGAAATGCCCGTGATAGTCTGTCCCAACGAGCAAATTCTTGCCATCATTGGAGAACTCCAAGCGGGTCCAAGCCCGGCCGCGAGTGGAAGGGGTGTATCTCTCCTCGTGCGGTGCGAGATCGAACGTAGCAAACGGAGGCTTGTCGTAATTGCGGAAGTCGTAGAGCAGCACGGAAGACGTGGACTGGGACGCGATCGCGATGACCGTGGCAGAAGGGTCGAACGCAACCAGATATGGCGTCGCGAGCTTCAGCTTCCCCTGCGCGTTCCTCGAATTGAGGTCCCACAGCGTGACCGTCTCGTCCTTGGAGCAGGAGATGAAGGCATCGCTGCCCGGGGAGAGGGCCAAGCAGGTGACCTTGTCCGTGTGGCTTGTGAAATAGCGTATGTAACTCTCGTTATGAAGGTCGAGAAGACGCAGAGAGTCTGGGCCAACGTCAGCAGTCCACACCCAGAGAAAGGGAAATCCGGGAAGGAATACGCACCGTCGACCTTGGTGCTGGCATGGAGGACCTGGCGGGAATGATGGGTGAACCTGGCCAAGTGGGCGCCATACTTCTTGCTAGGGACCATCTTGGTCTGCTTTCCCTCCTTGATATCGAAGACTTGGATGGTCTCGTCCTCACCGGCAGACACCAGGTACTCGCCCTGGTCGTCGAAATCCAAGGACGTTACATGGGTTGGGGTCTCCTGCTTGGGAGGTCTGAAGGCCTAGAATCAACACCATGACTAGTTAGAGTGGTTTTCTTTGCTCAGCGCCAGGGTCGCCACGGCGATACCTTTGTAGGCCGGTAGTTGCGGATGATGTCTGATACTTTCTGCGTGGGCTGCGGAGCTGGCTGCTGCTGTGGCTGCTGCTGCGGCGGCTGCTGAGGCTCTGCGATCCCCGCCATGGTCTGGAAGCTGCAGACGGGACGGTACAAGCGTGCACCTCTGGATGGCTATCCGAGCAGGAAAAGCACTGGAAGACTGTCTCTACTCCACGTCCAACTCGTCCGAGATCTCGATAAAGCGACACGCCCGGTGTGCTGGACGCGTCGAGGCCCGACCTGTTTTTCCGGCCCGGCACGCACGTCCCGCATGTTCCCCGAAGGTCGGAGCTCGGGCAGCCGCGGCCCCGGACCGCCCGGACGAGCCGTCCAATAGCAAGACGCCAGAGTCGCTGGGCAGATCCGGCCGGCTGGACTCGGTGCTCGACATCTCCAGTCATGGCCAGGACGATTATTATTACTCCACGCCGATGCAGCTCCCACCCTGAGGCTGAACATCTCATTTTCCTTCCGTCGTCACCGTCTCTCTCCCTGTCACATTTAGCACCCTCTCCACTCCTTCACAGTCTTTCGTTTCTTTTGGTCGTCAGTACATAGTCGCTGGTCTTTGTTCCATACAGCCCAGAAGTACACCGCCGCGGCTCCGTCTCCGCAAACGGAGGCTATTTCGCAAAGATGTCCACCACGACCGGGTATGTGCGACGCCCCAGACCTGGTCGAACAGGGCGAAGAAGCTGGGCCAGTCTTGCTTACATGGTCGCTGTCCGATCCCAGAGCCTTCGTCGCCGGAGGCATCGCGGCATGCGGCGCAGTCACAGTTACCCACAGCTTTGAGACGGTGAAAATCCGGTATTTCGCCCTTGCAGTCACACGCGCCAAATCTCCCGGAGGCTGATGCCAGCTTTGAAGGTTACAACTGCAGGGAGAGCTGCAGGCAAAGTCCGAGACGGTCAAGAAATATAGGGGTGTCTTCCACGGCGTCAAGGTCATCTTGCAGAATGAAGGACCCCGCGGGTTGTTCCGAGGCATTGGCTCCGCCGTACGTCGTCGCGCCTGCACTCGTTGACACCTCCTGGACTCGATGCTGATTCGGGGACAGTATATCTACCAAGTTCTGCTGAATGGCTGTCGTCTCGGTTTCTATGAGCCGTTGCGCAAGGGTCTGACGACCGCGATATACAAGGACCCGAACGTTCAGTCTCTCGGGATCAATGTCTTCTCCGGGGCGGCATCGGGTGTCATAGGCGCTGCGCTCGGATCGCCCTTCTTCCTGGTGAAGACGCGACTCCAGTCCTTTTCTCCTTTCCTTCCCGTCGGCACTCAGCACAAGTATCGGAACGCGTTAGACGGGCTACGGCAAATCCACCACAATGAAGGCGTCAAGGGACTTTACCGGGGTGTCGGAGCAGCGATGGTCCGCACTGGATTTGGTAGCTCCGTCCAGCTGCCCACGTACTTCTTTGCCAAGCGGCGCTTGATCAAACATCTTGGGATGGAGGACGGCCCCACCCTCCACCTGGCCAGCAGCACGGCCTCTGGCTTCGTCGTCTGCTGCGTCATGCACCCCCCAGGTACGTTTCCTCGGCTAGGCGCCCGCGAAATGTCTGCTGTCGACTAACGTGCCTTCAGACACCATCATGTCGCGGATGTACAACCAGACCGGTAACCTTTACAAGGGCGTGTTCGACTGTTTGTATAAGACCATCACGACCGAGGGTTTCTTTGCCATCTATAAGGGCTACTTTGCTCATCTGGCTCGTATCTTGCCTCACACTGTATGTGCCAGCCACACGGACAACCGTAGGATGGAGTGCTTTGCTGACATCGGGTTAGATCTTGACGTTGAGTCTGGCAGAGCAGACCAACAAGTTGATGCGCAAGTTTGAAGACCGGTTCCTCCCCGAGTCCATCCGCGCGAAGATTTAGATGATGATGATATTGGAATAGAAAGGTTGTTCCGGGAATGTATGTTCTGCTGCACTCGATGCCCTTTTTTATATCTTAATAACGCATATCTGGACCTTGTGTGCTGCGAACAGCCTGGCGCAATCTCTAGAGTGCCTGCTTGGTATAAGAGGCGTTGGTCACGCACACCTTTTCGGTAATTCTGTGTAGAATATAATACGCCATTCGACATTTGCTTCATGACTTGAGAAAAAAGCAACCTGCGGGGCTAGCCTGTTTGATAGAAATTGCGCCCGTTTATAGAGGCACCTGATCATATTGAATTCCGAAGGAGGCATGAGCATAGTGGAGTGACCTTATGGCTACAGAAAATAAGGATAATTGAGAGATCTAGCACAGGACTGACGCAAACGAGCCTCTCAGGAAGCTGCGTTGAAAGGCACGAGTGGAATATATACCCCTTGCAGAGGAACGCGTGACGCGGTCCGCAGGTCCACGATTACGTCACGTGTCGATAGATCTTTTCAAAACATCCACCGCACCACCGCGACCAGGGGTCCACAGCTTTGCCAGATTACTAAGCTTTTTAGATGCTTATTAGATGATTAGATGCAGAGTCCCGGGCGAGCCATTCTCGATAGAGACGCAGACGCGTAAATCTGTCCACCCCGTTGCTTCCAAAACGCGCGCCGGCAAGGGACGCGAGATCCGAGATCCAGAGCTGCAGAGCATACCACATATTAGTGTCTCAGGCCTCGGGAGATAGGATGAACCGCGGACGGGACTTTTCCGCAGCTGGAGGTGCCGATCAGCTTCGGTCTTCGGAACGGACGGCCCTGCTTATCTGATCGTTAATCATTGTTACGGAAGCACATCCAGCAAAAGCTCTGCTTGGCGACTTGGGTCTCCATCTGGACGGTCCAGATTACGTCGACCAAGTCACCAGGCAAACGAGTAGTAATTGACTGACTAAAGCCGCGCCGAAGAAAGTTTCCAGAGTTCCACTCCAAGTTAACCAGCCCCTGGCACGGCAGTAACCGGTGGTATGGACGGGATAACCGGCAGCGTGAGCGTAGCAATGATGGAGCAGAATGAAGCTGGTTGCTCAGGAACGCGACTGTCTGTGCTCCTTGACTGCCTGACGGAGCGTGTCTCGATCAGATCAGATAGCAGGTCGATGTCCACAAGCAGCAGGGATCATCATCATGATCCGAGCATCGGCTCTTGGGATGAAGATGCGTGGATGCGGACGCGCCGACGCCAGCCACGAGACGGCCCGCAGGCAGCAGGACGCGCCATGTCACGTGCGACGTGCCTTAGCCCGTCACGCTAAGGATCACGCTCCTCGTCCGAGGCAGGTATTTCTGCGAGTCTCTCCCACCTCCCTCGTCCTCGTTCTTTACTCCAGTCCTCCCACCGCGTCTCCCGTCTTCACTTTGTGTCCCTGTGCCCGGTTCCTCGTCGGAGTCTCTTCCCAGATCCTCATAGAACTTAGCAATGGCTGCACAGGTCACTCCCTCCAAGCAGGTACGTCATGTCACGTCGCCGCCGAGCGCAGGACGCGTCTGACACACGAAACATACTAACAACAAACCATACACAGGCTGCGTCCAAGCTGGAAAACCTCAAGATGAGCGATTCCCCCGTCAAGAAGCTCAACTTCAGCGCGGCAGACAAGGAGAACGCGCCCGTGTCCTCCCCCACCGTCGACGTCTCCGCTGAGAAGCCTGCCGCCGTCGAGAAGCCCGCTGAGGAGAAACCCAAGGTTGCCCCGAGCATCAAGGAAATCGAGGCAAACGAGCCTCTCCTGCAGGAGAACCCTCACCGTTTCGTTCTCTTCCCCATCAAGTATCATGAGGTGAGTGGCATGTCCACAACGCATCACGCGTAAAGTGGTTTTTTTGATGTTTGCGCGACGCACTGACGTGTTGATCCCACCCCACAGATCTGGCAGATGTACAAGAAGGCTGAGGCCTCCTTCTGGACCGCCGAGGAGATCGACCTGTCCAAGGACCTGCACGACTGGAACAACCGCCTCAACGATGATGAGCGCTACTTCATCTCACATGTCCTCGCCTTCTTCGCCGCGTCCGACGGAATCGTCAACGAGAATCTGGTGGAGCGCTTCAGCGCCGAGGTCCAGGTCCCCGAGGCTCGTTGCTTCTATGGTTTCCAGATCATGATGGAGAACATCCACTCGGAGACCTACTCCCTGCTGATCGACACATACATCAAGGAGCCAAAGCAGCGCGCCTACCTTTTCGAAGCCATTGATACCAGTATGTACTAAATGCAGGAATCCTTCAAGAGGGACAATGCTAACGCGTCACAGTTCCTTGCATCCGCAAGAAGGCTGAGTGGGCCATCAAATGGATCCAGGACAAGGAGGCCACTTTCGCTCAGCGTCTTGTTGCCTTCGCCGCTGTGGAGGGCATCTTCTTCTCTGGCTCCTTTGCTGCCATCTTCTGGCTGAAGAAGCGTGGTCTGATGCCAGGTCTCACCTTCTCCAACGAGCTGATCTCTCGTGATGAGGGTCTGCACACCGACTTCGCTTGCCTGCTGTTCTCCCACCTCAACCACCGCCCCAGCAAGGAGATCGTGCAGAACATCATCACCGACGCTGTCGCGATCGAGCAGGAGTTCCTGACGGAGGCTCTCCCCGTCAACCTGCTTGGAATGAACGCCAAGCTCATGTGCCAGTACATCGAGTTCGTCGCTGACCGACTTCTCGTGGCTCTTGGCAACAAGAAGTACTACAACGTGACCAACCCATTCGACTTCATGGACAACATCTCGCTGTCCGGCAAGACCAACTTCTTCGAGAAGCGTGTTGGTGACTACCAGAAGGCCGGTGTCATGGCCAGCACCAAGAAGGACGACACTGACAAGAAGATCGAGAACGGCGGAGCGTTCAGCTTCGATGAGGACTTCTAAGCTGGCCACAAAAATTACGATACCCCTCATTCCCCCTCTTGTCTACACCCTACTTTTATACCACCTTATTCTTTTTTTTTCTCCTTTGTCTATTGCTATTGCTGATGGGGATGTTTCATGATAAGCAAAGGATGGGCGTTAACTGTCTGGGTATGGTTTTCTCATGTACTGTCTTTTCGTCCCTGGCTTGTGTCCACTCTAGAGGAGTGTCAGGGCAAGGGAGGCAGTGAATGGCTTGCAACGGATGTATGTGATCATGTACCTAGTGTTTGAATTAAAAGACGTAAATGGATTGGGTATTGGACTGGTCAATTTGCGGTCGTCTTCTGGTAGTGCTCAATCATGTTCTGTTTAGCCACTATCCGCTGTTCCGCGGTCTATGTTCCCATCCTGTACTTCATATTGACTGCTCTCAATAGCACAATACCTTGTCAAACACAGCATCTTTCTCCGCAGGATTGTTGAGATACTGTATACAAGATTTACTCTAGGCATCTGCTGCACTACGTGGTGTCCTGGTTTGTCATCTGGGTGATATTCTGACTTGATTTTTTTATTTTTATTTGTTATTTGTAAACCATCTCATTATTTTAAGGACCTGCATTCTTTTTTCTGCTAAGTAGGTAGCAGAGTGGGCAGTTGAACTCTGTAGTTGAATAAGTCGTCCACCTCGGGCGCCAAGGCCACAACGGGCCTTGCGGAGCGGGATCCCCAAGCTTCAGGAACTTAACTCTCCAACGTGAACGCATCTCTCCATCTCCACACACTATTAATTATTTTCTCCCCTTTAGCATAACGCCACGCGGGGCCTAGCTTCATTCCTCAGACCGTCATATTTCATTGACTTTTTTTTCTCTTCTGAACTGTTTGACAGGGTCTCATTAGAATTCCTGCCTTCATCTAGAAACTTCCCCACACATCGTGATACGGCCCCGGCGACAAACATGCCGTATCTTCCCACGTCCCAGGCCTTTCTGGAGCAGTCTGCTCTGCTGCTAGAGGCATATCCTGACTCTGTATGTATCCTGTTGTGCTGTGCAGCTACCTATGGACAACCCAGCAGTTTCCATCCAGTAAACGCCCTCACGAGAAACCCAGATTGTGCTGACTCTCTTTTCTTTGCCTGGCAAATACCTAGACCAGAATAACAACCAAATACAGCTTCCCATCTCGCACCCCGACATCGAAAGTATCCCAACAGAAATCCAAGTCCAAAGCTACTACAGAACCCTCTGCTGAGACCTCCGAACCCTCCTCCCAACAGCAGCAGCAACAGCAACAACAGCAACCAATCGCGACTCTCACCTTAAAGACATACAACCCTTCCACAGGGGTATGTCTCAAGTACCGCACGAACAAGGCCGCCGAGGTGGGACGGCTGATCACCGGCCTGGGGAAACTGGCGAGTGGAGCGAAGATCTCGGATCTTGGGACGACGACAACGACTGCATCTGGTTCTGCTGCTGCGGTGGCGGCTGCAGCAGCCACTGCAGGAGCAGCAGCAGCAACAGCAGGAGGGGACGTTGAGATGACAGATGCGCCTGCGCCTGCGCCGGTGGATGAGATTGCCACTACCGCTGCCACTGCGACTGGAAAGGCGGAAGCCGGGGCTGCTAAGGGCGGGAAATCGAAGAAGAAAGGCGGGAAGGGCAAGCGATGAGGGCATACATGTGTCGTGTTTCGCTTGCTTGCTGCGAGTCTTGTGCCGTGTGCTGTGTGGTAGCCTGGACCGAGGTCCATGTATATAGGCTACGTGCAGCTGCACTGGGCCGTGTTTGCTTGCTTCCGCGCTGTACATGTACAACGTTATTCCCGTCTACGCAGTACTTCGATCGGACCGCGTTACGAAAGTCTGTTTGAGAACCTGCAGTCGGTCGGTCGACATGGCTGTCCTCTCGGGGAGTAGAGGGAGGAGCCAGCGAAACCGCTGATCTGATGGCAAAATCGCCGCTATGCGTACGGCGCATCCCTCGTCATTTCTTACGATTTCTGTACACGCTGCCATCCATCTAGAGCCGATGGGAAAATGATCTGTGTTATGCAAAAGTTGGGTTCAATTCAACCAATTTTTCTTCTCATGCGTCGAACGGATGACGGAATTATCCTAGACCTCTGGAGATAAACTGGCACCTACGAACCCTTTGATGTATGTATGCATGTATGTACAATGATACCACCTTTTTTGCTTCATATACCGTTAGAGGGAGCGCTGGATATATACAGGAAAGTCCTCAAACAGTCATGTTTCAAGAATAGCCTGGCAACCCGTGTTATCACACGCAAACGATCCCGACGAATCAGTCAAGTTTTTCACCTTCTCAATCACAGGATCATGTAAAGGGAAAAAAAGGAAGACAACAGCATATGCTAACTCCATGACCAGCAACTACTAACTAACCACTTAGGGGGAAAAAAGGAAAATACCCCTGCTCTGATCTACAGCCATCAACTCCATCGGCCTTAAGGCCACCCTTATGTCCGAAGCACGACACGACGGCCTCCTGCTCGGGGATAAGTCGCCATGTCTACTTCAGTACGTACAGGACTTGGGTTAGGTCCTAGGAAGAGAAAGACGGGATGATATGGACTTAAGATGGTTGTTTTCTCCGGAGGTGTTTCCTGTCCTGGTTCGTATCGGAGCAGTAAATGTTAAGTCCCATTTGATGTTTTATCTCCGCGTCGTTTGTTGTTGGAGCTTCATACGCCTATGGTTTTATGTGAACTATGTGGAGTATGGAGAGTATATATACTCCATCTGTACTTTTACTTTAAACCCCCTCTTCTCATGTTTCCGTCCTTTTCCTCATTTCTTTGTCCCCGTCTGTCTTCAATTGGTCTGTTTATCGAACAGAATAATACGATCTCTTGAGTAAAAAGGTATACAAGACAATCCCAGCAACAAGCAATCGACACAACACATACATCCATCTATCCATCACCCACAAAAAAAACCATGGGCCGAACGATCCTCATCACCGGCGCCAACCGCGGCATCGGCTTCGCCATCGCCCAGTCCCTCGCGCATAAGTGCCTGCCGACGGACATGCTCGTCCTGGCCTGCCGCTCCCGCGGCGCGGGGGATGATGCCGTCCGGAGGCTGCATGACATGACGACGACGCCGCAGCAGCTGCCGCAGCTGGAGGTCGTCGAGATAGATGTTGCGTCCGATGAGAGCGTCAGGGCTGCGGCGAGGACGGTGGAGGAGAGGGTTGGGAAGATAGATGGTATGTTTTCTGTTCGTCTATCGATCTATCAATCTATATAAGTATACATGCTATATAAAAAATCATATATGCACATAAAATAACATATGAAAATAAAACAAATACAGTCCTCATCAACAACGCCGCCGGCATCATCCTCGACCGGGACAACAACGACCCCAACACCGTGACCCGCGCCCACCTCGTCCGGACCTTCAACGTTAACGTCGCCGGCGTCGCCATGGTCATGGACGCGTTCATCCCTCTCCTGCTCAAGTCATCCTCCCCATCCTCATCCTCATCATCGGACAGACCAACAGAACGTGAACGGTTCGAACCCCGCATCATCAACGTCTCCTCCAGCGTCGGCTCCATGGCCCGCGCCCTGCGCACCCCGGGAACATTCACGCCCCCCTGGGAGATGGGGTACTCCGTGTCCAAGGCGGCGCTGAACCGGCTGACGCTGGAATACATGAAGCTGCATCCGGGGATTTCGTTCTACCTCGTCTGCCCGGGCCACTGCAGCACGGGGCTGAATGATTTCCAGGGGAAGAAGGATCCCGTCGACGGGGCGCGGGTCGTGGTGGAGTTGGTCCTGGCGGAGAGGGGGCGGTATGGGTTTGGGTTTTGGCGGTTTGATGATGACGAGGAGGATCAGGGGGGAATGGGGGAGTGTGGGTGGTAGTAGCAGTAGTTTAGTTGTTGTTGGTATTGGATATCGTTGGATGTACATGTGAGGTAGTAATGCCACATGTGATGAGATTATATGATATGATATTGGCTTGAATGGATGATATTATTTATGAACAGGGGTGTATAGCGATGACTGTCCAGTATTTGTTGTAAGATATGATCTATCCATTGCAACTATTCCACTAGGTACATGTTCTGTACTCTTAAGCAGCAGACCCCAGGAGTGAATAGAACCAGCTAAGACGTCTATCTATCATAAGGTATACCTATCTATCTATCCCCAGGACATTGACCAATCAGTGGTGAGTCGCATGTGCCAGAATGCTACCATATACATGCCAACCGTCGTCGAGTCTATCTATCTATATCCATGAATCGTACCTCATGTCTGCCGATGTAACTGTACACGCTAGGTATGTTCGATATCGGAACCCACCAACTCTCTAGGACGCCAGAGTGCTGTACCTCCATTATTGCCCCAAAGCTCCAACCAGTAATAACCGTTACCGTGCACGCCAAGTCATGGAAACAAAATCAAAGTCAAATCGAAGAGTCATAAAATGCAACAGGAAAGGAAGCGATGATTAAGTGACAGGCTGGTTGCATCTGACACAGATCAATCTCGGCTTTCCGTTTTTGGTCCTCGTCGCGCGGAAGTTCGTGCCCTGGCAGTACTCGCACCGGAGGATTTCCCCTTCGTCGCCGTCCCCCGTTAGAGAACTGCAATCGCTGCTCAACGCGCTACCAACGCTCTGCGTTCGCCCCAGGGACGGGATGTTCTTTGGGTCCAGCAGGTTGGCTGATCTGTGGGCGCTTGCCACCTGCGCCGCGTGGGCGGTCTTGCTCCAGAACGCATAGCTCTGGTCCATCCAGAGAGGGACATCGCTCTGCATGGCAGGTGGCGCCGGCGACGGAGGTCGGGACTCGGGCTCTGGGGTGTGGATAGCCGGTTTCGACGCGTCCACGCCGGATGTCGGGCTGTCCAGAGACAATCTGTGAATGGAAGGCGGCGGGGATGTAGCAGAGGCGGAGAGAGTCTCAGGCCCAGTGCCCGCGGGATTCTGGACCGAGCTCGAGTAGCGCGACAGATGGCCAGTGGATTTCCGAGGAGACGTACTTCGGGTCCGTATGCTCTGGCCGGAACGGCTATCGACACTGGTGAGTTCGGTCCCAGTGACGGAATTCCGCCAGGAGATGATCCGCTCCGAAGGGGTCTTATGGGTCGACTCCCTGCAGATCGAGGACGCAATGCTACGGCGGGCCGAATTCGTGCGGCCCAGGATCCTCCTTGAAAACGTAGAACTCGTGTCCCAGGAGTCGTTGCGCCGTTTCTGATACGCGCAGTCTTGTCGGAATACTTTGATCCTTCCGGAATAGTCCGCAGCCACGATGATGTTCCCGTTTGGATGAGTAGAGCGGGCAATATACGCTGGCGATCCATTGACTCTAGGAGAATTAGTGGGTTCAGTGGCCTGGGGCGCGGAAGAATTGTTGTCCTTGCGCTGCATGCCACTAGAGGGCACACCCGATTCCGCCTGGCTCGCCAGGGTGACCGGAGGTGGATTGCAGAGATCATACACCGGGTCGCCCGAGAAACCAAGAAGCTGCTTTGTCTTGGTCGGTGCCATGATCGCGGACGTCACAATGGCCGACTGAGTTTCAAAGACCTCGACAGCGCGCTTGTCTGGTTCCCTCTCTCCTAACCCCGTCGGCCAGATATACGCCCTGCGGTCCTCGCTTCCGCAGATGATATGTTTCCCATCGTCGCTGAACGAGGCGCGGATCTGGCTGCAGGTGTTTTCATTTCCACGGAATTTGGCCTCCAGGGCCCGGTCTTTGAAATTGTAGAGCCGGATTCGGGAATCATTGCTGGTAACCAGAAGCTTGACATCTCCGTTTGGATCATCGGGGGGCTGGACGATGGTGTCGATCCCTGTAATCTTGCTGCCCTTGGAGTTTCGTCCGCGAGCCGAGCGCACATGGATCTGTGCATGCGACTTCAAGCCATCGGTCTCAAAAAGGAGACAGAGGCCATTGACGCATCCAGCGATCGAGTGTTTGCCGTCTGGTGTGAAGGCGACAGCTGTGATCATATCTGGAGCCGTCGCGCAAAATGCCACACTCTTGTCGGGAATGCTCCAGAGCCGTAGCTTTGAATCGAGCGAACCAGCGAGGAAGAATCGGTCGTCGCGTGGATGGAATTGGATCGAAGTGACAAAGTCACCGTGTTTAAAGCAACATAGACATTCGGATCTGCTGACGTGCCACAAGCGGACAGTTTTATCCATTGACGTGGATAATAGGAAGTTGTTCTAGCACGCGTTAGCATGGGTGGGCCGCTAACGGGAAGAAAGAAGCAGGCTCCTGTACTTTACTCCAACTCAAGTCCAGCACACTCCCGGTGTGGCCTTCATACACTCGTATCGGCTTCGACCTGAATACTGGAGCAGTCAACCGTAGCCCCGCCTGCTCGCCCTTGGCTTCCTCCTCTTCGAGTTCATGTTCCTGCCGATCCTCTGCAGTTGAGATGACAGCCCAGACCCGGACCTTTCGGTCTTGCCCCGCGGTGGCCAAATACTTCCCGTCCTTGGAAAACTCCATAGCCCAAACCGCCCTCTCGAGTTTTGAGCCACGTTGTGCTTCCGGCGCTGCCGTTGAAGCATCATTCTTGTCCGAGACGTCGCCGGGCACATCTGCGCCCCAGAGCTCCTGCGCCACGAACACGCGATCAAAGGTTTTCTGCTTCTTGTTATGCGCCCTGACTCTGATGTACCTGGGCGGTGGAGGGAATCGGGGGATGAAGCCTATCGGTTGCGCAAAGACTTCAGCGTCCATCCGGCCGTCATCCAGTGCAGATTCATTGTCGTTTAGGTCCGAGAACTTGTCCTTTTTCCTGTTGCCGATAAACCGGCTCAGAAAAGAGATCCCCTTCCTGTTGGTAGAAATGTAGAGTTAGCTGGCCCAGGCTGACATGGCAAATGTGACGGTGGATACTTGTCCAGCGATAAGTATTGCAGGAGAGTATGACAATGCGGGGTAGCTAGCACAAAAGGGCCGGTCACGGCAATCCATCACTTGACGGCCGAAAGAACACACTCACTTCCTGTCCCTGGAGGCCTTCTGGGGCGGTCCTGCGACTCCCCGTATTGGACGCTGCTCCGTCGGGCTGGAGTTGGACGCCCCGCCGGTTCCGCCAGCTTCCGCCTCGTGAGATGCCTGTCCGCGCAGCTTCAACGGGATGGACTTTTCCGTGTTCGTTCGCTTGATGATGTGCTGGCGCCGAAACGGTCAGCTGAGAGCCCGTAGCCCGTGCGATCCGAACGTAGAAGTCATATATAATATACAGGCAATGGCTGAATTGCGCGTACCTGCGAGAGCGGATCGATCGCGCTCTGCGGCTCCTCGTCCGCGTCGACGAAGGCCCGAGACGATTGGCTTCTCGCGAGCGAAGCATTTGCTTGGCCGGCAGGAAGCACTCTGGAGGGCCTGCGCGCATCTCGCTCACTGTTGGAACCCGACGCGACGCTGGATGTTGTTGCTGGGAAAGGGCCAGAGAAGTCAGCGATGAGCTCCGCAGCACGTTCCCGGTACCAGGCGGGCTTCTTGGGGCTGGCCACAGCGCCAGGAGGTTCAATGGCACCCGAGCTGATGCGGACGGTCGTACATACCAACAGGGAGAGTCTGGGAGGTCCTGCTCGTGGAGCTCACGGTGCCGCTGCTGCTGGAGGTGGGCAGCGCCGGGACGGTCGACGAGCGCCTCACGGCCGACGGCGCGGGGGGATCACGGCTGCGCGCGGCGCCCCTGACGGCGCTGGGCACGTCCGCCATGCTGGAGGGAGGTTGGCATGGAGTGTACATAGGAGGGGACCAGGGAGAAAGGAGAAGCACGGAGATGAATGACATCAAGGGGGAACCCTCGACCGTCCCGCGCTCTCCATCGTGACTCCGTGCCATCCGGCAAACGGTGCCGTCCAGGGCGCCACATCGGTCGAGAGATCTCATCGCCAACCGACGACATCCCTATCCAAGTCCAGGCCTTGTGGAGCTGTCAAGTGGAGGGGCTACGGCCGTGCGCAGCCCCTTGCCCCGATCCAAGAGCATGATGGTCGGTCTTTTTTGTCAAGATAACCCGGGGCGGAGCACATGCTGACGGCATACTGGGTCTAGCGTTCAGAAACTCCGTGCCTTTGCAATGGAAGAGACCCTCTCCCCGTGAGGCCTCCTTGCGCCAGGAATCCCGAGGAGTCGCTTGGCCGTCGGCTCCCAGGGACGACACCGAAGGCATGTGAAATCCGAGGTGTCACGGCATCACAGGAAGTCCATGGCTGATCTTCTTCTACATCACGAACTCGTGGAGAAAATATCCATCCATGCCGCTGTGACACTCCTAGGGCTGGCCCACCGGTGGAGATGGGCGCGTCCGGCAGCCAGACCGCTGGGCCTTCGAGAACTGCGTCGGCGCTTCTATTGAAAACCGATGCCAAGCCCCGACACAAACATGATCCATTGTTTCAAATATAACCATTTTCAGCCCATTTTCAGCAGATTTCCATTCTAAGCGGTGTGGGGTACCCGACCGTTGGATTCAACGATGTCTTCAACTCGGCACAGAGACGCCTGAATAAACCAGTGCGTATAACCCGTTGGTTGTCCAAAACACCGAAAGCGATCCCGCGGCATACGAGCCCTCTCCACACTCTGGCATTCGACAAAGCAGCTGAATTGCAGTACTTGGACTGCTTGAAGTAGCCAACGTTTCCCCATCTCTTCTAACTTCGTGATCTACCTCGTACCAAAGAACGTCCAGGAAGACCGGCACCATTCTCAACAATACGAAAGAGGTTTCCTTTCTCTCTCTCTCTCTCTCTCTTCTTTTTACCAAAGGAAAAAAAATTAGTGCCTGCGTGCTACAATTATCGAGTGATGTTCCAGTTTAATAATGATTTCTGGAAAAGAAAAAAATGATCAAGGATGATTCGTCGCCGGTAAATCCGGTACCCGCGATTAGCGCTTGATCATTATTCACGGTGATCAAGAGCATTTAAAGGAACAGACGGCTGCTACTGGCTATCCCGAGCTGAGGCTTTCCACCCTATGGATCAATGTCGTGGTTCATGGCAAGAAAGCGACCACTGTGGCTCCGACTTTGTCTGATTGCCTTCAACATAGACTATTACCATGAAGAGCTCCTATCAACAACAGATCGCCTATCAGGAAACATAAAGCAGGGGTAACCAGGTAAGAGACGGCCCGGTCCGTTTTGAAATTAACTACCCCGGATTATCTGCCCGCTGGTTTTTCTCCCCGGCGCAGCTTTGGAGCGATTGGCTTTTATTTAGCTTGGCCAATTGCTTGCTCGCAACTCATGCTGGAAGACATGATAGGCTCACAATAATTTCACCATAATAATCATACGAGAGGGTTTCTTCTCGGAACATTATGGAGCACAGTCATGCCATACGCGATCCCCTCCGCGGGAGGCGCCGCCCGAGATGGCCAGGACACTGAAGAGGCCTCCACCGAATGCTTCAGATCCAGGCCACTAGCTCGTCTGGTCGGAGGTCATGAGGCACGCAGTGAGGCACCAGCAAAAGCGTCTTTGGCCCCTGTTGCAGATCTCTCGATTGGTGACCACCTGCAAGATTTTGTCTGCTTTTGTTGTTTAGTTTCTCAATGCCCTGTAGTCTGCAGATTGTACGTGCCAGGGATTCTCCGCATCCTGCGAGCACCTCAGGTGGTATCCAGAGGCCATCCTCCGCAAGCCATCCATCACATGGAAAGGACGTGCAGGGCCTCGTGTGTCGTAAGTGAGGAAATTCTTCCCCGAGCTCTTCTGCTGCCTTACCAGGCACTATATTCCCCGAAGTAGTACTTGTATGCAAATTCGAAATAACCGCCTGGCTTTCGAAACTTTGCATTTCGCAAACACAACTCCATACGCTTCTCTCGTCATGGATCCAAAGCAGTAGGCTGGACTAGGATGCCTGTTGGTGCATTGCACAAAGGTGCCGTTCTTTTATCTCCACACGGTCAGACCGCCATCTACGGACTAGGATACTACCTAATGGCGGAGAGAATCGGGCGCAGTCTTGATCATACACCACAGAACTGCAATGTTTTCTCATTTCCCACGGACCCAAACCCTCCACGCCGTTCCTCCTTCCCATTCTCTCATACTCCATCACCACAACGCCAGCATTCCAAAAGACCACGCCCGCTAGACGACGTCGACGGAGAAGGCTCCGCTGGAACCCAGAAGAAGAAGCGCCGTCTGCGTCTGATTCTGGTCACGTCCCGGCTCAGTCCGCCGTTTTCTCTTCCGGCGACGTACATCGCCAGTCGGGGCCTCTCAAAGATCGCGGTATGGGCGAAGCAGAAAGCTCCGGGCCGCAGTCTGCTCAGGAAAGTGGCTATAATGAACCGTGTCCGCAAGCGTGCCCTTCAGCTGAAGGGGTTCGATCCGGTGGGGTTCGAGATGGTCAGGCGGGCTTTTCCACGGGGTTTATCAATGGCGTCTTCGACGCGGGTCTCTTCGCCTAACGCAACAACAGCTCCTGGCGTGATGTTCCCGCGCGGGTTAATATCAAGATCAATATATCCAGCAGGGCGGGAAATAGGACGACCTTCTCCATCTAGCTCTTCTTCAACTCACCAGGGGCATCTCCATTCTCTTCGACAACCTACTACCATTCCTCGCGACGCCCCGTCCCCATCTCCTGCAACTCCCCGCACACAATTCATCCCGCTCCCACAATCGCCGTCAAGTCTTACAGACTACGACATCTTCGACGACGAGCACGATTACTTACCAGACAGTGACAACTGCGACGGTGAAAGCGGCGACAGACACAATGACCGCGAGGGCCTCATCTGCTGCGACTTCAACGTTCTCGAGCCCTCGGAGCCGGTGGTCGACGATCATGACTCGCTCTCTGCGTTTGACAGTCTCTGTTTTTGGGGACATGTGGGCTCGTGGATCAGAAGGGTTGAAGGATGATAGAAAAGATCGAGTCTTCTACCGGGTGAGAAGCGTTGAGACTGCGCTGTGTCCATCCTAGTTACAATAAACCACTTACACGAGTAATAATGAAGGGGCCAAATTGCACCCTATCAAAACTACACGGAAAGCCATGGGTGTTGACAATCGGTAGTTCACTACAAAAGTTACCACTGATGCTCAGCGGCTGTTCCCTTGTCGACAGCAAAGTTCGTTGAATTACCAATATAAAGATTATCCGTCATTCTTCGACACAGAGAGGCGCTGTAAAAGGCAAATCATGATGTAAACATGCTTCTGACCATACTTTCTCTCCCGTCTGCTGATGATCAATATATGCTGTATTTTTATGTACATGCAGTACCATTTCATCATATCTTCCAGGCCGCGAGGAGCTCCATTGGCTGCTCTATATAACTCAGAATATATCTTTCCTATCTAGGCTTTCACTCGTTCCCTGTACTGTTTCTATTTATATTCGTGTCCCTCCTGCCTTTTTTGTGCTTATGCGCTCTGGCTTCGTGTGCGTGTGTGCATGGTACGTACCTAAATCGACAGGGAAATACTTTGAATTTCCATTTATTTACAATTGATAGCGCCGACATTGACAGGGTCTAAGTTAAACACGTCAGTCATTAAACTAGCTACTTTTTATCATGTTAAATCTTGTAGTGTATATACTGTTCACAGCAGGATCGTCATCATATCGACTATCGGCCTCAAGCTTTCATGTACAGGACACTGCTGCACTCGAAGGTCTCATATCCCCATACCATCCATCTTATGTATCTCATTGGATGTAGTGAGAATTGCTTCATCATGACTACTGCTGCTGCAACTTCCGGGCGCGGTCTTTGGCTATATCGCACATCGCCTGAGACAGACATATCAGACAAGACTCAATGTAATCGATCAACGCATGCAAAGGCCAGTCCAGGTCCATCAATGACGATGAAGCGCACCTGTATTATCTCCTCCTTCTCCTTCTCGATGTCGCCCCTGCCGATGCGGCGGCGCATGTCCTGCATGATGACGTCCCGGCCGCGTCCGTTGACGAAGACTCTGTCGGCCGTCCGCATTAGCAGTGGAATATGGCTAGGAACGGGAAAAAAAATATAAAAAAATCAATAAATTTAGTTTACCAGGGAGGTGCTGGACATACACATATCTCAGCCCCGGAAACCGCTCCTCATACTCCCTGTTCAGCGCCCTCAGCTGCTCCTTCTCCCGCTCCGCCTCCACATCCTCGCCCCCCGCGTTCAGATTCGCCTGCTCCGCGCGACTCAGCTCGCTCATCTTCTCCTTGGCCGCGGGAGACGACTCCCCCAGCCGCGGATGCGACCCCAGGATGCCCTCCAGCACCTCCTTATCGCGCGGCGAGTTGGCCGCGTGCAGGGCGGCCATGCGCCCGCCAACGGCGTCGATGAGGGCCGCGTACGACGAGAAGGTCTGGTTCGCGAGCACAGGGGCCATCAGGGTGTGCAGCTCCGGGGAGGGCTCGAAGAGGGTGTCGAGGACGCGGAACTGGGCTTCTTGCGGGAGGGAGGGGAGGGAGGAGATTGGGGGGAGGGTGGGGGCGGAGGACATGGTTCCGTCTGTTGTTTGGTCGGGTTTGATTTGGGAGAGTAAGTAGTAGCCGAGGGGGGAAGGGTAAGATGTGGTGCGAGTTGCTGAATGCAGAATGGGATAGAATATGGATTGTCTGTGTGTTGATAACTGTCTATCGGTGCCATGTCCCGCATCGGCCCCTCCGGGCGGAGAGCTCCAGCGGCACGCTCTCCGTGTGGAGCCTCCCGATCGCCCCGGCGGAGCGACACTCGGAGCGCCCCATGGCCGTTGTTTCTCGTTCCGCGCCCCGTTGCCCACGGTTCTCCACCGCCCCTGGCAGCGTGAACGCGGTAATGACAACCGATATAGATACGCTGCTACTTCGAGGGGCCAAGTTGGCATGCGTGGATCCATCATGTCAAACGGTTTCCATGTCAGATTGCGCTCGTCAGCTCCCGCGCGCAGATCGCATCTGAAACGCAGATCAGGGGACATCCCTGTCATCGAGAAATCCGTCGAAGCTACTTCGTAACTAAATATATGAAGGTCATTCAGGTTATTCTGATGACAGCTTTTCTCTAGATAATCCTGGCGTCAAGCGAAACAAGACCGCTAACATATCCAGAGAGAGTTGACTCGCACAAATAAGGGGCTTGAAATAAATCGATCTGCACCTGGCAATGTTTACTTGGCCGTCGTCTTTCAAATTTGGACGATCCGGTTCGGGTCGAAACGGCAGACAGCAGGGACACAGACTGAGATCGCGTATTCGCGGCGAAACTCCGGGAACCGGCTGAAAGACGGGAGGCTTCAATGGCTTCCGATGAAGAGTCTAGCAGTATGGGTGAAAGGAAAGGTGTTTAACTCACGGTGTGAGGAGTGATGCGAAAATAGCATTAATATCCTCACGCAACTCCCTTCGAGGACGCCCCCAACCGCCTACTGGGGGCTTTGTGGTTCGTCTCGCTCTGCTATACAGCAAACGCCGTTTGATCAGCGACGGTATTTCAAGGACATCGACTGAGATCCAGGTAAGGGGGTAAGGGGTACCTTCTGGAGATGTCATGATAGAAAAGCTCACTTGAGCTGTGATGTCCTTTTTCACACTCCGTTCCGAACTTCCGCGCCCGGCCATTGCATACAGCTGCGCGGCAGCCCGAGCTTCAATCCAAGACCGAGCGATGCTCACCAAGTGACAGGTCCAGCTTGATCCTCCAATTTGGCGTGTTCCTCCCGGTTCCCCGGTGCTAGGGCTAGGCGCCGAAAGCGGGAAGGCCGGATAGCCCTAGGACTAGGAGGTAGGACCCTGAAAACTAGGCTGCTGCAAGGCTCGGGCATTTTATTTAACGTCCAGCAGAAATTATTTTGGTTCCTGCCTATTTGAACTAGGGCCAGGCCAACTCAAATGAGACGAGAAGCCACATTTGGGACTGTCGCTTGCAGCAGAGGCTGTGTTTCTCCACATCTTTAATTTAGGTTCCCAAGTAATTGGGATTCTGTTGAGACAGTTTTTTGATTGACGAGAAATCCTCCGGAATGTCCCTGCTGATTCGTATGATGATCGGATTCATATGTTAGAACCTGGAAGTCATCAAGGGAGATCAGCATCATATTGGCCCGAAACTGCAGACTTGGTAAAATGAAAGCACAATCAGAGGCAGAGCTGACGTGCATGACCACGCGCCGTCTGACATCGTGCCATGCACTCCATAGTTTGATGATCCGATGGTTTAATGCGAGTATGGCAGCTAAAGCTGCATGGTGGGATGTGACAGGTCCAGAGACCGGCCAAAGCAGGCCCGTCTTGGGCTGCGACCTCCCACCGAGCCGCAGCAGATTGTCCTTTATATCATCCATGTTAAAGGACAGGGAGGGCAGGAAAGTGACTAGATTAGAACTCTTGTGGAACTACTTCGTACAAAGACTGCTGGTCGCTCTTGTCCAGGTCACCGGGTTGCCGGCAGCTCTTGTTCGTCCTCGTCCTGCATCCGGTGCGGAGGTAGATTCCACGTGACGCGGATGGGTCGACGGATATGTGAAATCGACTTTTTACGAGTCAGGGACCAGGATCATTCCTGACGATACGCGGTCAATGGATATATTTTATTGGCATTGGCCCTATCCGAAGAGGGAGCAGAGCTGTTTGACGGGTGTTGGCGGATTGTGAAATGGCCGCATCTCCGTTTGTGCCCAACGCGAGAACTGCATGACGCGTATCTCCGGTGGAGTCGTTCGACAGGGTCGAGTTCTCTGAGCGTTGTCAATTATTATTTCTTAGAGAATTAGATGACTGGAATAGGGTGGAAATAAAAAAAAAAGAACTGAGGGCCTGCTGCAGGGCTGTGCCTGGGGAGACTGCATGCAGATGTCGACCTTTGTTGCCGCAGCGCAGACCTCGTATGAATAACGCACCACGGCGGCAACGGCCGCAAGCACGTTTCTGCTCGAGTCGCGTGTCTTCAGCCTTTTTGCCCCCGTCCTGATCTCTCCTGAACGACCGTCGACCTCTCCGACTCTTCGTCCCTGGCGGTCCCGCGAAGGTTTAGCCGCTCCATCGCAGGCCCATCGTCTCCATCTCGCGAGCAACATCGCCAGATCGCCGGCTGCTCCACCCTTGGCGCGCCAGCCAACCGCAGGCCGTCGAAGCGCAAGGTCGAACAACCCCTGAATGTTCGAGAGTTGAAACCGCTCCCCTCACGACGGCGTCTTGATAGCGGCCGGCGTCGTGGGCTCGGACCGCAGGGGGAACGCCCGCGCCTTCTAGAGAACTTTAGCCCGAGTCCCTGACGCCGTCTGCGCTCACCACGGAGGCTCTTCGTCGGCCGTCGACCGTCGACCTTCTGCATTCCTCTGCAGTTCTCGTCTTCCATTCCTCCAGTGCCCTGCTTGCGCTCCATCGCCCTGTGTTGAAGAGAGAGCGCGCGCGCCTCTGATGCGGAACCCGACATGTCTCTCAATGGATTAGACGATCCCGCTGTCAGCGACGCCTACCAGACCGCTCTCGCCGAGGCGGGAGGTTGGTGAGTTCACATCTCTTTCGATTCTTCCCCTTGCTTCCCATGCCAGGGCCCGTGGCATGCCTCGCCCCGCGAGGAATGTTGCTCGACAAGTTCCGCGAACGAGACTGACCAGCGATCAACCCCTCCTTCCTTGCCTAGGCTTCTCCTCAAGTATGTGTCGCGCGATGAGATGGCCCTTTTGGGCCGTGGCACTGGCGGAGTCACCGAGGTTCGCAATGCAATAGAGGCTTACGAGGAGCAATCCCCGCTGTACGGCTTTCTGCAGTACCGCCGGAGGAAGGTGGTGCTCAGATATATGCCGGAGGGGGTGTCGAGGCTGGTGCAAGGTATGCCCCTCGTGGTGGAGGACTCAGGCAGATCTCCAGATTACATGGTGACTGCCATATTCCGAACATGCGCTGACTGAGAATCAACTGCAGCTCGTACTACGGTCCACTTCCAGTCGGTTCTTGACAAATTCTCGCCCCATGATACCGTCTTCTCCCTCGCCGCGGCGTCCGAGCTGACGGAAAGCGCGCTTTCATCTGCATGCCTGCTGCACACGGCTTCGGGCTCCATAGCCTCGTCTGCAGGTTCCCTCCGGCCTCGTAGATTGATGGAGATCACGGAGGATGCAGAAGAGAACGGAACAGGCAGAGAGGATCCACAAGCGCAGTCTCCTGTCAGCAATCCAGATACGAGGAAGAGTTCAATTTCGGAGGCGACCGCAGTTCCTCCCCGGCGCGCGCATACAGACGCCGATGGGAGTTCAATTGCTGATCACATGTCACGACCATCTACGAGGGACTGTGTGGATTCGCCGTCCGATAGGAGACCGTCTGCGCAGTGGGATAGTTACGAACCGCGCATGTCTTCTCAGTCTACGAGACCTTCACTCCGCGAGCTAGACCACTCAAGTTTTACCCGCCAGAAGGTGAAGCTGGGCCCTAGGCCCGCTGTGGACGTCAACGGGCGGCCTCGCACGGCGGGCAGTTTGTCCCGAAGTCAGGATCAACGACCGGTTGCAGCTTTGCCGGCTGGTATCAAATTGTCGACCCCCCGGAAGCCTAGTCCGACTACTTCTCGTCCCAAGTCCCAGCCTAGCTCTCCACCTTCCACGCATTCGTCGACGACGGCTCCCCCCGTGCCTCCTTTACTGGTTCCACCTCCCAGCTTGAGTTTTGCGAGACCTCAGTCTTCTCCCAGCGCGAAATCGGTGAATTCAAATGCGCCACCTGGGATTACACCGGAGAAACAGAGGTTGATGAAAGCTCTTGAGCTGCGGAAGAAGCAGATGGAAAAGCGGGCAGAGGAAGAGCAAAGAAAAGAGCACATGAATGGGCAGAAATCGAATACCGTCTTGGATGCCGACGAGGACAAAGCGAATATCGACACCGTGCATGGAACACAGATGGAAGGACAGGGGCAGCAACACACAGAGTCCGACTCGGAACAAATTGGAAGCCTGCCTTTTGAGTCCGAGGCCGTCGCTCTTGAAGCTCACCATGATCATCAGCCATCTTCTGATTCGTCGAAACCTGACTCGGCCGTGGATCTGATGGCCGTCGATTCTGATAGCACCCAGCATTCGAAATCCTCAACCCCCGCCGCATCCGATACTTCTCGAACGACTTCGGATGAATCGCAAGAAGACACCCAACGGCCAACTCCGCAGGCTGATCGCAAGGGAGGGTCTGAAGTCTCTGTTCAACATCAGGCGGCGGAGACTCCAAAGCTGTCAGATATCGGGGCCGGACCTTCTGAGACTACACCTCAGAAACCTGATGGAGGCGTTACTGTACCTCCAATCACCGTGGAATCTGTGACTTCAAATGAGAAAGAGGAGAGCGCACCAACACTGGCTCCTGAAACAGTTCCTCTGCCAGAAACACCTCGTAGTGCGCGATCCAGCTCTGCAGCCACCTCGTCGGCTTCAGAAGCGTCAGGAGAAAACGATGAGGGGACTGCGCCAAAGGGCAAGCGCAAACCTCTACTTGAACCTATCCGTGTTGTTCCAGGCCAGGACTTCTCGGACGAGGATAATCTGCTCTCAGACGATTCATTCATGGAGGAGCTAAAATCCGCCACGGTACAAGAGGCCAAGCCAGTATCAGTAGGTAAATCTCCGGTGTCGCCGGTGCCTCCATCGTCACGGGTGGTCTCGAACCCGACCGTTGGAGGACAGGCGGGAGATGTGCAAGCACTCCCTGTTGGCAGGTCTGCATCTAGCCCTTATTTCGACAACAGCAACAGACCTGTCCCTGTGCTAGTAGCCAAGAAAGTGAACGTCTCCTCCGGCATCTCAAAACGCATCAAAGCACTGGAGAAGTTTTCAAACAGCCGCGAAACGAGTTCCAGCGCGAGTCACAACCTGACTGTTCCCACGCCTTCTCACAATCCCTTTGAAAAGTTCCGAAAGCGTGCCTCTCAGATCGCTGCACCATCCAATACTCCTTCACCAGAAGCCACGTCAAAGGCTCCTACTCCTGATCGCAGCGATTCTCTAGCTCGCAGGCCAAACTCGGTGTCAGTGACAGCTCGAATCATCCGCGATCCCAACGCTCCTCCAAGTGATCCGAAAGCCGACCCCTCCGAACCAAGCGCTCTCAACCTTCAGCGCAGCCCGTTGATAGTGGAACATAACTCTCCGGAGACGCCATCTGAGCCGCCGGCTTCCACTGATGTCAAGTCAGAGGAGCCAGAGGAACGCAGCACGTCCGTTTCCTCCGCTGGCTCGAGACGCAATTCGCTCGCCGCCGCGACTCCTAATTCAGAGAGCAAACCGTCTACTTCTTCTCATTCCAAGGCGGATGGGGTTACGTCGCGCTCGACGAGCGATCTGACTTCAAGCCCCGAGGAGAAGAAAGAATCCCGCACTTCTCGGATCATCCGTCGTATGTCATCTATCACCTCGAGTTCGAAGAAGAGCGTTCTTAGTGCGTTCAGCTCGGCCGTGAAAGAGGAAGAAGCCCCTCCACCGCCACCGGAGAAAGAGGAGGAGCAAGCTCGGGAGCTTCCTCAAGCTGTGGACATCGGCGAAGTGAACGTGCAGTTTCCTGATACCCTGCTCTGGAAGCGAAGATTCCTGCGCATTGACGAACAGGGTTATCTGGTTTTAACACCGGGAAACGTCGATTCCAGTACCCGCAACCTGATAAAGCGGTACCATCTATCCGAATTCAAGACACCATGTCTTCCCGATCAAGATCGGCAAGAGCTTCCTCACAGCATTGTCTTGGATTTCCGGGATGGCAATACCCTTCAGTGTGCGTGCGAATCGCGACAAGGGCAGGCTGCTGTGCTGCAGAGTAAGCATATCCTCCCCTCCCCCCA